>JAABUM010001500.1_pt1 | contig 34860 bp, 30 predicted proteins | sample 5559161 | NCBI WGS metagenome assembly JAABUM01 (sample SAMN10711868, study PRJNA513369) | rock metagenome | isolation source: Antarctica rocks | place: Antarctica: Victoria Land, Siegfried Peak nord
TGGGGCGACCGCACCCTCGAGCTGAAGCCCAAGGAGTTCGAACTCCTCCTCTTCCTCGCGCGTAATCAGAACGCGGTCCTCTCGCGTGACATCCTGCTGGAACGGGTCTGGGGCTACGACTATCCGGTCGATACGCGCACCGTCGATGTCCACATCCGCTGGCTGCGCGAGAAGATCGAGCCCGAGCCGAGCCGCCCGGTCCATCTGTTGACCGTGCGCGGCCTCGGCTATCGCTTCACCGTGTAGCCATGCGCCGTCCCGCCCGCCGCACCATAGCCCGAGGATAGGCGTCCATGAGCCGTACGATCGGCCTCCGCACCCGCCTCACGCTGACGACCGTGCCGCTCGTCCTCCTGACGATGACCCTGCTGACGGTCCTCCTGCTCGCGCTGGCGCGCACCCTCTACCTCGACAATACGGAGACGCTGCTGATCGGGCAGGCCCGGCTGGTGTCGGAGTCGGCGGCGACCGCCTGGGGCGATAGCGCCGCGCTCGATCGCCTCGCCAAGAATCTTGGCGCGCGCGCCGGGGCGCGGATCACGATCATCGCGCTCGATGGCACCGTGCTCGGCGACTCGGATGTCGATCCGGCCACGATGGAGAATCACGCCGGGCGCCCGGAGGTGGTCGACCTCGTCACCCGTCCGAACGGGGTCAGCGTGCGCTACAGCGCCACCACCGGGCGGGAGATGGTCTACGCCGCCGTGCCGATCACCCGCGCCACGACGATGATCGGGGTGGCGCGGGTGGCCTGGCCGCTCGATGAGGTCAACGGACGCCTCGACCTCCTCCGCAACATCGCCATCATCGGCATCGTCCTCAGCGGGGCCTTGGCGGCGCTACTCGCCTGGCTCCTCTCGCGCTACATCATCCGACCGATCGATGCGCTGACGGGCGTGGCCGGGGCGATGGCGGCGGGCGACCTCGACCGCCGCAGCGATCCGCGCGGCACCGACGAGATCGGGCGGCTCGGCCTCGCCTTCAATCGGATGGCCGACGAGTTGCGCGAGACGATCGAGATCATCTCCGATGAGCGCGCGAAGCTCGCGGCGATCCTGGAGACGATGGGCGATGGCCTGCTGGTGATCGACCACGAGGGGATGATCCTGCTCGCTAACAGCGCCGCCGAGCGGCTGCTGCAACCGTACGCGCGTCCTTTGCGCGACGGGCAGCGGCGCGAGGTGCGCGGGCGGGCCTTGATCGCGGTGGCGATCGATCACGAACTCGATCAACTCGTGCGCGAGACGCAGCGGCGCGGCACGGTGTCGAGCCTGCTGCTCGAAGCGCCGAACGGGCAGCGGACGATCCGCGCGGTCGCCGCCCCGGCGCGCGACGTGGATAACGACGCGACCCTGCTGGTGCTGCAAGATCTCACCGAGGTGCGCCGCCTCGAGACGGCGCGGCGCGACTTCGTCGCCAACATCTCCCACGAATTGCGAACGCCGCTCGCCTCGATCAAGGCGCTGGTCGAGACATTGGAGGGCGGCGCGCTCGACGACGAGGAGGAGGCGCGCTACTTCTTGCAACTGATGAACGGCGAGGTCGAGCACCTGACACAGCTCGTGCGGGAACTGCTCGAACTCTCGCGGATCGAGTCGGGGCAAGTGGCGCTCGCGCGCGAGGCGGTCGCGCCGCACGCGCTGGTGGAGCATGTGCTGACCCGCCTCGTCGCCCACGCGGAGCGCGAGGGGATCACCCTCGTCGCGGACGCGGCGGACAACCTGCCGCCGGTGTGGGCCGACCCGGAGCGGATCGGCCAGGTGCTGCTCAATCTGCTGCACAACGCGATCAAGTTCACGCCGTCCGGCGGGCGCATCGTCGTCGGGGCGGTGCGCCGGGACGACGCGGTGGCGTTCAGTGTCCGCGATAGCGGGACCGGCATCGACCCGGACGATCTGCCGCGCATCTTCGAACGCTTCTACAAGGCCGATAAGGCGCGGAGCGGTGGCGGCACGGGGCTGGGGCTGGCGATCGTCAAACACCTCGTCGGCATCCATGACGGGACGGTCGCCGTGCAGAACAATACCGACGGGCAAGGATCGACGTTCACCTTTACGCTGCCGCTGGCAGAGGGGCGAGTCGTGAGTCGCGAGTCGTGAGAGGACGCTGGAGGGGGGCGCGGAACATGTCCGCGCCCCCCTCGCCGGTCGTCAAGTTGCGGTGGCCTGCTACTTCGCCGCACCCAGCGCGTGCGCGTCCACGAGTACCACGTCCGCGCGTGGCGGCACGATGGTCGAGGTGCTCGCCGCCGGGATCGCTGCGGGGATCAGCGTGTCGCACCAGTGGCAGCGCCGCGCCGCGTCGGCGGCGCGCTTGAAGCGCGACTCTACCGCCCCTTCGCGGTTGCTGATGCAGTTCGCGTTGACGCAATCCTGGCTCGGCGCGCGGAAACTCGTCTCCTGCGCCTCCTCGATGGTCGCGGCGGGGATGGGCGGGGGGCTCGTCCGACGCGCGCCCCAGCCGCTCGCCCACTCCTCCTCGGCGATCCCGAGGATCAGCGCGATCGTCGCCATCCGCACCGGCACGCCGTAGGCCGCCTGCCGGAAGTAGGCGCTGCGCGTCTCGTCGTCGAGTTCGGGGTCGAGTTCCCCGGCGCGCGGCAGGGGGTGCATCAGCACCGTCTGCTCCCCGGTGCCCCAGCGGCGCAACAGCGCCTTGTCGATGCGCGGGTATTCGCGCAGCCCGGCGTTGCCGGTGAAACGCTCTTTCTGCACGCGCGTCAGGTAGAGGGCGTCGGACGCGGGCATTGGCGTGCCGTCGTTCGGATCCCACCACCGTGGCTCGACGCCGTACTCGTCGCGCAGCCGCTCCAGTACGTAGGCGGGTGGGGCGAGCGCCGGGTCCGCCGGGGCGAAGATGATCGTCGCGCCGAAGAGCGCCAGCCCGTAGGCGAGCGAGTGGACCGTGCGCCCGTACTTCAGGTCGCCGTAGAGGGTGACGGTCAGCCCCTCGATCCGCCCGCACTCGATCCCGAGGGTGTAGAGGTCGCAGAGGGTCTGCGTGGGATGCTCGTGCGCGCCATCGCCGCCGTTGATCACCGGCACCCCGGCGGCATCGGCCGCGACGCGCGCCGCCCCCTCGGAGGGGTGCCGCAGGACGATCACATCGGCGTAACCGCTGACGATCCGCGCGGTGTCGGAGAGGGTTTCCCCCTTGGAGACGGAGGATTGTGCCCCGTCGGCCACGGTCAGGACCGCGCCGCCGAGCCGGTTCATCGCCGACTCAAACGAGAGCCGTGTGCGCGTGCTCGGCTCAAAAAAAAGGGTCGCGAGCTGGAAGCCGCGACCGAGGTGGGTGTGTGCTCGTGGTTGCGCCGCGAATCGTTCGGCGCAACGGAAGATCAACTCGATCTCCGCTCGGCTCAGATCGCCGATGCTGACGATATTTCGGCCTTTCAAGGTCACGCTCGCCCTCCCCTCGTCCGGTTACCGCGCACGCTAAATTCCTCGTAGTCTACCCGTCCGTACGTACATCTGTCAAGGACGGCCAGGACGACGATGGGGTCGCGCTTCGGAGCGCCTCAGACGGTGATCCCGAAAAGGGGCAGGCGCAGGAAATAGATCAGGAACGCCGCCGAGACGACGTAGAGGGCCGAGTGAATCTCCCGCGCCTCGCCCTTGACGAGCCGAATCAGCGTGTAGAGGAGGAAGCCCGCGCCGATGCCGTTGGTGATGTTATAGGTCAGCGGCATCAGGATGATTGTCGCCAGCGCGGGGAGACCGATCGCCAGATTGGTGAAGTCGATCCCGCCGGTCTTCGTGCGCGTGCCGTCCGCCGCGACCGTCTCGCGACCCGCCAGCACCCCGGTCATCAGGAAGCCGACGAGGATCAGCGCGGGCGCGGTTGCCTGCGTCGGCACCACGCCCACGATCGGCCAGAAGGGCATCGCCAGCAGGAAGAGGACGCCGGTGACCACGGAGGTCAGTCCGGTGCGCCCGCCGACGCCCACCCCCGCCGCCGACTCGATGTAGGTGGTGGCGGAGGAGGTGCCCGCGAGCCCGCCCGCGACCGCCGCGAGCGAATCGACCAGCAAGGGCTTCTGGGCGTCCGGCAACTCGCCGTTCGCGCGCAGATACCCCGCCTGCCCGCCGACGCCGACGAGGGTGCCGAGGGTGTCGAAGAAGTCGGCCAGGAGGATGGCGAAGACGATCAGGACGGCGGAGAGGAGCCCGAGCTTGCCGAAGAAGCCGAACGAGACGAGGCCGAGGGTGGAGAAGTCCGGCGCGGCGAAGATGCGGGTCGGCAGTTCGGCGATGCCGTTATCGAGGAACCGCCCCGGATTGGCGGCGTCTGGCACGAGCCAGAGCCGGTTGCCGTTGAGCGCATTGGCGATGATGGCGATGGCGGTGGTGCCGAGCACCCCCCAGAGGAGCGCGCCGCGCACCTCGCGCGCCATCAGCACGATCGTCAGCAGCAGGCCGAGCACCGCGACGAGGAGGGGCCAGCCGTTCAGCGGGGCCATCTCCAGCGGCGTCCCCTGCCCCTGCCGCACGATCCCCGCATCGACCAGGCCGATGAAGAGGATGAAGAGGCCGATGCCGACGGCGATCGCCTTCTTCAGGTCTTCCGGGATCGCGTCCATCACGATCCGTCGCAGCCCGACGAGGACGAGCAGGGTGATGACGAGCCCTTCGACGACGATCACGCCCATCGCCTCGGCGTAAGTCAGCTTCTGCGCGCCGACGAGCTGGAAGGCGACGATGGCGTTGATCCCCAGGCCGGGCGCGATCGCGAAGGCACGATTGGTGAAGAGCCCCATGATCAGCGTCATGATCCCGGCGACCAGGCAGGTGGCGGTGGTGATCCCCGCCCGCGAGGCGTCCTGTTGTGTTGTGGTGAGGATGCTCGGATTGACGAAGATGATGTAGCTCATCACCATGAAGGTCGTCAGGCCGGCCATCAGCTCCGTGCCGACCGTCGTGTTCCACTCGCGTAGTTTGAAGAAGCGCTCGAGCGCCCCGTCCCGCCCCTCGCCAATCGTCCCGGCCCGCCCCGTCATCGCACGCCTACCCCTCGCTACGGGCGCTCGTCGCCCGGCTTTCTCGGTCCCGCCGCTCTCCGGTTCTCATAACAGCGTTAAGCTAGCCGATCGGCCCGGACCGGGCAAGATGAATCATGTCCGGCTCAGGCCGATCGTGCGAGGTCTATTCGGACGGCTGGCACAACGGGGGGTTACTGCTCCGTCAGCCCCTCGCCGGTGACGATGGCGTGGACGTAGTCGGCGACGTAATGGCGCTCGTCCACCCCGTCGAGGACCATGCTCTCCATCACCTCGACCATCTCCGGCGCGACATCGTTCAGTTCCTGGATCACCGGCAGCGCATTGCGCGACGAGGCGCTGGGGTTGACGACGAACTCGTAGAGGGCGTCCGCCAGGACACCTTCCTCGACATTCAGGCGAAAGAAGCGATTCATACGTAGTACTCCTTAGCGAGGGTCGTGACCGCGGTGTGGGCGACGATGTGGACTGTACGCCACCGGTGCGACACACAGGTAGCCACGAGAAGTATAACGCCGCGCCGCCCGACAGACCCCGCGCGGCGAGGACGTTCTTACACCCGCCGCCGCGATACCTGATCCGGGCGGTGCCGATACGGAGCAACGTTTGCCCCCTGCTGTGCGTCGATAAGAAAGGTGCGTATGCTATACTTTCAAGTGGATTAGTGCGCTTGTGCCGCTCCCGTTGTGAGCCGCGACAAGGCAAAGAAATGAGTGAATAAGTATGCCAAGCGGCCTCCTCAACTCCCTCTGGATCGTCCCGATCCTCGGTATCCTGATCCTCGTTCACGAACTCGGCCACTTCGTCGCGGCGCGGCTCGTCGGTATCCGCGTCGAGGAGTTCGGCATGGGCCTGCCGCCGCGTCTCTGGGGCTACAAGGCCAAGAGCGGGGTGATCTACTCGCTCAACTGGATCCCGTTCGGCGGCTTCGTCAAGATGCACGGCCAGGACGACATGCGCGTCGATGGCGGCGTCGCCGAGGGGAGCGATTCCTTCACCGCCAAGACCGCGCTGCAACGCGCGTTCGTGCTGGTCGCGGGCGTCGTGATGAACCTGCTGCTGGCGATCCTGATCTTCATGGCGATCGCGATCGGGCAGGGGCGACCCGGCCCGAACAGCGAGGTCGTGGTGCAGAGCGTGGTGGCCGATACCCCCGCCGCCGCCGCCGGGTGGCTGCCGGGCGACCGGATCATCGCTGCCGCCGGGCAGCCGGTGACGAGCGCCGACACGCTGCGGTCGATCACCGATAGCTATGCCGGACGCGCGATGCCGGTGACGATCACCCGCAAGGGACAGCAGTTCGATACCACCGTGACGCCGCGCGCCACTCCGCCCGAGGGGCAGGGCCGCACCGGTACCACCCTGTCCACCCAGGCGATCTACGAGCCGGTGCCGCTGTGGCGCGCGCCGATCGAGGGGGTGCGCGGCGCGTGGGACGCGATCACCCTCCAGATCGACGGCCTGCGCCAGCTCTTCAGCGGGCGGGTCAGCACGAACGAGCTGGCCGGTCCGATCGGGATGGGGCAGCTGACCGGTGAGATCGTCCAGCGCAGCACCCTGCCGCTCTGGGTCACGCTCGGCAATCTGGCCGCGCTCCTGTCGCTCAACCTTTTCATCCTCAACCTCCTGCCGCTGCCCGCGCTCGATGGCGGTCGTCTCGTCTTCGTCATCCTGGAGATGCTGCGGGGCGGGCGGAAGATCGCGCCGGAGCGCGAGGGGATGGTCCACTTCGTCGGCCTGATGCTGCTGCTGACCCTGATGTTCGTGATCGGCTTCCAGGACATCCTGCGCCTCGTGCGCGGCAATTCGTTCCTCCCGTAAGCCGGTATTCGACTCGTCCACTCCGCCGCTCGTTATCCATAGCGGCGTCCCGTCGGGATGCCGAAGAGGGAGAAAATCCGCAATGTTGCCGAAGCGTCGCAAGTCCCGCCAGATTCGGATCGGTGACGTCTTGATCGGTGGGAACGCCCCGATCAGCGTCCAATCGATGACGACCACCGATACCGCCGATGTCAAGGCCACCCTGGAACAAATCGCCCGCCTCGTCGATGCGGGCGTGGACATCATCCGCATCGCCGTCCCCGATAAACAGGCCGCCGCCGCCGTGCCGGACATCGTCAAGGCGACACCGGTGCCGCTCGTCGCGGACATCCACTTCGATTATCGCCTCGCGCTCGCCGCGATCGAGGGCGGCATCCACGCGCTACGCCTCAATCCCGGCAACATCGAGAAGGAAGAGTACGTCCGCCAGGTCGTCGCCAAGGCGAAGGAGCGCGACATCCCGATTCGCATCGGCGTCAACTTCGGCTCGATCCCGAAGATCAGCAAGGAAGAGTCGGACGAGATCACCGCGACGGTGGCGAACACGACCGAGCTGATCGCCGAGCAGATGGTGCGCGGTGCCCTCAAGCACATCCGTATCCTGGAGGATATGGACTATCGCAACATCAAGATCTCCCTCAAGGCGTTCGATGTGCCGACGATGATCGAGGCGTACACGCGGATCGCCGACCGGGTCGATTACCCGCTGCACCTCGGCGTCACCGAGTCCGGCACCCCGAAGGCCGGCTCGATCCGCTCCACCCTCGGCCTCGGCTATCTGCTCGCGAACGGTATCGGCGACACGCTGCGGGTCTCGCTCGCGGGCGACCCGGTCGAGGAGATCTACACCGGCTTCGAGATCCTCAAGGGGCTCAACTTGCGCCAGCGCGGCGCGACGATGGTCGCCTGCCCGACCTGCGGGCGCGTCGAGATCGACCTGATCGCCCTGGCGGAGCGGGTCGAGAAGTATCTGGAGCGCGTGCGGCAGCCGATCAAGGTGGCCGTGATGGGCTGCGTGGTCAACGGCCCCGGCGAATCGCGCGACGCCGATCTCGGCGTGGCCGGGGGACGCGGCAAGGGGGTCATCTACGCCAAGGGTGAGGTCTTCCGCACCTGCGCCGAGATCGACATCCTGCCGACCTTGATCGAAGAGATCAACAAGCTCGCCGGGATCGATACGCCGGTCACCCCGGAACTGATCGAGTCGATCGGGGGCCTGCCGGGTCGCAACCCGAACGGCGACCGCGTGATCGAGGGCGATACCGAGGGCGATACCGAGCGCTTCATCGTCGGCCACCAGTCGTTGCCGATGTTCACCGGCGTCAGCAACGCGGCGAACGTCCCGGCGGGGCGCTCGCACCGCCGCGAGTGATCGCGTCCGCGCCCGGCGATCCGGCGCGCAGCCTTCGCCCCGCCCTGGCCTCAACAGCCGGGGTGGGGCGTCGCGTTGTCTGCGGCACACCCGGCGGATCGGGTGTGCGTTTATATACGGTGATGCCCCGCTTCGTGCGCGAGCAGGTTCCCGACGCCGGTGTCGGCGGTGCGCGCCGCGCGCCGACCCTTGACACCGACAAGGACAGTGCGCTATATCGAACGCGGGCACGGGGAGCGATGAGGGGGGTAGGGGTGGCGTGCAGTTAATCAGCTTCGTGCAGCCGGATATCAATACGGCACCGCCGACGCCGCAGAGCGCGAGGGGCAAACGCATGAAGCTGATCATCCAGATCCCCTGCCTCAACGAAGAAGAGACGCTGCCCGCCGCGCTCGCGACGATCCCGCGCAGCATCCCCGGTATCGACGAGATCGAGATCCTGATCATCGACGATGGCAGCACCGACCGCACGGTCGAGGTCGCGCGCGCGCATGGCGTCCATCATGTCGTGCGGCACGTCAAGAATAAGGGGCTGGCGGAGGCGTTCCAGAACGGCATCGACGCCTGCCTGCGCCTCGGCGCGGACATCATCGTCAACACCGATGGCGACAACCAGTATCCCCAGGACGCGATCCCGGAACTCGTCGCGCCGCTCCTAGCCCACCGCGCCGACATCGTGATCGGCGACCGCCAGACCGACACGATCGAGCACTTCTCCCCGACCAAGAAGGTGCTGCAAAAGTTTGGCTCCTGGGTCGTCCGCAAAGGTTCCGGTACCAATGTGCCCGATGCCCCGAGCGGCTTTCGCGCCTATTCGCGCGAGGCGGCGCTGCGCCTGAATATCGTCACCAAGCACTCCTACACGATGGAGACGATCATCCAGGCCGGCAAGAAAAATCTGGTGATCGAGTCGATCCCGGTGCGGACGAATCTGGTCACGCGTCCATCGCGCTTGATGCGCGGCACCTACGACTACATCAAGAAGCAGGGTGCGACGATCGTCCGCATCTACGCGATGTACGAGCCGCTGAAATTCTTCGGATTGGCCGGAATGGCGCTCTGCGCGTTCGGGACGCTGCTGCTGCTGCGTTACGTCTTCTACCGCATAACAGGTGGGGCGACTGGCACGCGCTACGTGCAATCGGTGATCGTCGGCAGCATCCTCCTGACGATCGGTATCCTGATCGCCCTGATTGGCCTCGTCGCCGACCTGATCGCCAGTGTCCGCCGCTTGCAGGAGGACACCCTCTACCGGGTGAAGAAGATGGAATTACAGATGGAGCGCGAGCGCGGCGAGCGCGAACAACTCCTGGCGAGCGTTCTCAACTTCGATCAAGGGCAGGGCACCCCGCCCGACCCCGCCGCACCCGCCGCGATCACGACCCTCGGCGCGCGCGGCGAACGCCCGCGCCCACCCCGTTAGGGCCGGTATGGTCGCTGTGGTTGCCGCCGGGCTGGTGCGGTTGCACCTGCCGATGAGCCATTCCCTCAAAGATAAGCGCCAGGTGTTGCGCTCCCTCCAGAGCCGCATTCGCGATCAGTTCGGCGTCTCGATCGCCGAGACCGGCGCGCAGGATGTCTGGCAGACCGCCGAGCTGACGATCGCTATCGCCGCCAGCGACGCCGACCACGCCCGCGCCACCCTAGACAAGATCGCGGACTTCATCGATGCCTTTCACCTTCCGGTCGAGATCGTCAGCGCTGAAAGCGAGTTGGTCTACTTCTGACGCGGGAGGGGAAGTACGTTTGCCACAGGGCGCGCAGAGCGCGCAGAGAACGAAAGAGAGAAGGGAATAGCCGGGAGTTCTTAGCGAATGAAGCGGCGGATACCTTGCGTCAGGTATCGGACGTTGAAATTGATCAGCAGGCCGACGCGATACTGCGACAGTCTCAGGTACGATAAGAGCTGTGCTTCGTAGAGCGGGTTGAGTCTTTCTACTGCTTTCAATTCAATAATGGTGTCATTATCGACGACAAGATCCAGGCGATGCGCGCACTCGAGGCGTATGTCGCGATAGATAACCGGAAGCGACTTTTGTTCGTCTACTTGCATGCCTCGGTCACGTAGCTCATACGCCAGGCAAGACTCATAGACCGATTCGAGTAGCCCCGGCCCTAACGCTCAATGCACCTCGATCGCCGCCCCAATAATCTTCCGCGTTAGTGGATCATCCCCCACCCTATTCAGCTTCTCTTCTTTCATCTCTTTCTCTCCCTCGTTCTCTGCGCGCTCTGTGCGCTCTGTGGCAAGCGTCCCTACCCCTTTATATTGGCGAAGCGCTCCGGCCCGAATAGCGCGATCGGGTGCCGCGTCGTGCCGTCGGTGGCGAGGTCGGCCATGATCTCGCCGATCACCGAGGCGAACTTGTAGCCGTGCCCGGAGAAGCCCGCCGCGACCGCCACCTGCGGCGCGTCCGGCAGGGTGGTGATCACGAAGTGCTCGTCCGGCGTATTGGTGTACATGCACGTCTTCGCGCCCAGCAGGTCGCCGTTCAGCGTGGGGATCCGTTCGGCGATGTAGGCGCGCATCTGCGCCACCTCCGCCGCCGCGACCTCGCGCGCGATCGTCTCCGGCGTTGTCACCTGATGCGGGCCGGGGACGCGGAAGAAGGCAACTTTCGCCCCGGTGCCCGGCCCGTCGCTCGTCGGGAAGCCGTAGACCGTCACGTCCTCTTCTGCCTCCCAGATGTAGATCGGGAAGCGATCGGGTGCGAACGCCGCGTCGCCACCGATCGGCGCGAACCAGTACATCACCTGACGCTCCACTTCGAGCGGCAGCGCCAGCCGCGCCAGCAGGTCGGGTGCCCAGGGGCCGGGGGAGACGACGAGACGCGCCGCCTCGTAGGTGCCGCACGCAGTCGTCACGCGGACCCCTTCGCCGCGCGGGTTGGCCTCCCAACTCGTCACCGGCTCCCCGAAGTGCAGTTCCGCGCCGAGCGTCGCCGCGCGTTCGAGGTGGGCGGCGACGGCGGCCTCCGGGCGGACGAAACCGGCCAACTCCTCATAGAGCGCGATTTCATGCTGCTGCGGCGTGAATTGCGGGAAGCGGCGCGCGATCGTCGCGGCGTCAAGGACTTCGTGCGCCAGCCCCCATTCCTCCGCGCTGCGGATCGCGCCCGCGACGACATGGCTCTCCGGCGCGCCGATCATCAGTCCGCCGGTCACGACCAGCAGATCGCTGTCCGTCTCCGCCTCGATCTGCCGCCAGAGTTCGTAGGCGCGCAGGAGGAGGGGGACGTAGGCGGGATCCTCGAAGTACGCCTGCCGGATGATCCGCGATTGCCCGTGACTGGAACCCATATCGTGCGCCGGGGTGTGGCGCTCCAACCCGAGGACGCGCTGCCCGCGCGCGGCGAGTTGGTAGGCGGTGGCGCTTCCCATCCCGCCGAGGCCGATCACGATCACATCGTAGGGCTGGGGCATCATTGCCTCCTCTATCTTCTCTCAGCTATGTGCCGACCGCTGCGAGGTACCTCTGCGCGCGCTATGCCCCCGGATGGCGATCCGCCGCGCCGTCGCAACGGCGTTCGCCTGTATCCGTTCACACCTCTCCTCCCCGTACCCCTGTGCCTCTGTATCTCCTGTTCCGTCCCTCTATCTCTACGTTCGTCCTCTGCGTCTCTGTGTCCCTGCGGTGACCGTCCCTACTTTCCCACGGCGGGGCAATCTTACTACGCTCCCGATTGAAAACTCCCCACCGATCGCGGACACTTGCCGCGATCGGCGGTGCTGGTGGGGGTGACGGGCGATGGCCTACGCCGTGATCGTGATCGGTGCCGGTTTGTCCGGCCTGCTCGGCGGGCTGCGGCTCGCGGAGGCGGGGCGGCGCGTCCTGCTGCTGGCGAAGGGGCACGGCACGACCCACTGGGCGAACGGCGCGATCGGCGTCTCGCGCGAGGCGGAGCCGTTGGCGGGCTTCGCGCGTCTCGCGGCGGATAGGGATCATCCCTACGCGCGCGTCGATCTAGCGACCCTGGCGGCGGCGACCGAGCGCTTGCGCGCCCTCTGTGCAGCGGCAGACTATCCGCTCGCGGGGGTGCTCGACCGCAACACCCTCCTCCCCACGGCGGTCGGCGCGACCCTCCCCGCCGCGCTCTATCCCGCGACGATGGCGGCGGGGGCGCTGGTTCCCGGCCAGGATGCGGGACCGCTCCTGATCGCCGGCTTTCGGCAACTGCGCGACTTCTTCCCCCCCTTCGCCGCCGCCAATCTGCGCGCGGCGGGGTACGATGCGCGCGCGGTCTGGCTCGATCTCCCGCCGACCAAGCGCCGCCTCGAATTCACCTCGACCGTCCTCGCGGAACTCTTCGAGGACGCGGCCTTTCGCACGGCGGTGGGCCAGCAACTGTGCGCGGTACGTGGCGACGCGACGCGGATCGGCCTCCCCGCCGTCCTCGGCGCGCGTGCGGCAGGGAATGTCGTGGGCGAGTTGAGCACGCTGGCCGGTGCGCCGGTCTTCGAGATCCCGACCCTGCCCCCCTCCGTCCCTGGTATCCGTCTCTACGACATCCTGGCGCGCGCCTTCCAGCACGCGGGCGGACGGTTGCAGATCGGCTCCTGGGTGATCCGCGCCGAGACTGCGGGGCGGCGCGTGATCGCGGTTCGTACGGAGGCGGCCGCGCGCGAGGCGCGCTACATCGCCGATGCCTATCTGCTGGCGACCGGCGGGGTCGTGGGCGGGGGGCTCCGCACCGACCATACCGGCGCGATCGTCGAGACGGCGTTCGGCTTGCCGGTGCGCGCGCCCGCCACCCGTGCCGACTGGTTCGGCCCGCGTTTCAGCGGCGAGCAGCCGATCCACCACGCCGGGATCGCCACCGACGCCGCGCTCCGTCCGCTGGACGCGACAGACGTGCCGTTCTACGACAACGTCGTCGTCGCGGGCGCGGCGCTCGGCGGGGCCGATCTGCTTCGCGAACGCTCCTACGAAGGGGTCGCCCTCGCGACCGGCTGGCACGCCGCCGCAACGTTGTTAGACGATGCCTCCCTCGTCGCCCCGCACCGCACATCGGTATCACCCGGCGATCGATAGCGCGCTCTCTACGGACTACGGACTACGGACTCTTCTCTCACGACTCACGACCCACGACTCCCCGGGAGGTCTCGTGCGCGATCACATCGAAGAATCGCTCGAACAGTCGCTCGATAGCTGCATCAAGTGCAACGTCTGCACGAGCGCCTGTCCTGTCGCCGCCGTGACCGATCTCTTCCCCGGTCCCAAGTACGTGGGGCCGCAGGCGCAGCGTTTCCGGCGTGCGGGGCAGCCCTCGCCCGATATCTCGGTCGATTACTGCTCCGGCTGCCGGGTCTGTAACACCGTCTGCCCCACCGGCGTGCGGATCGCCGAGTTGAACGCGCGGGCCCGGGCGCAGATCGTCGCCGACCGGGGGATGCCGCTGCGGAACCGGATCCTCGGGCGCTCGGAGCTGCTGGGGATGGTCGGGACGCCGGTCGCGCCGCTCGCCAACTGGACCCTCCAGAATCCGTTGCTCCGCTGGGCGATCGAGCGGACGATCGGCGTCGATCGCCGCGCGCCCTTGCCACCGTTCGCCGGACGCACCTTCCGTGGCATGTTCCGCGGGCGGAAGGACCGCCTGCGCGCGGCGACCAGGAAGGTCGTTTACTTCCATGGCTGCTCGACCAACTATTACGAGCCGCGCATCGGCGAGGCGGCGGTAGAGATTTTGGAGCACAACGGCTACGAGGTGATCCTGGCGCGGCAAGTCTGCTGCGGCCTGCCGATGCTCTCCAACGGCGAGTTCGACGCGGCGCGGCGACAGCACGACGCGAACATGCGGACGCTGCTGCCGTGGGTGCGGCGCGGCTACGCGATCGTCGGCACGTCCACCAGTTGCACCCTCACACTGAAGGAGGAGGCCCCGGAACTCCTGGGCCTCCACACGGACGACGCGAGGCTGCTGGCCGCGAACACCTGGGACATCTGTGAGTTCCTCCGCGAGTTGCACGATCGCGGCGAATTGCGGACCGACCTTGCCCTCCCGGCGGCATTCCGCGATCAGACGCTGCCCTATCACCCGCCCTGCCAGTTGCGTGCCCACCGGATCGGTCGCCCGGCGCTCGATCTGCTGGAACTGGTCCCCGGCCTGCTGATCGTGGAGAGCGAGGAGGCGTGCTGCGGGATCGCGGGCACCTACGGGCTGAAACGCGAGAAGTACGACATCGGCATGGCGGTCGGCGCGTCCCTCTTCTCGTTCGTGCGCGAGGTCGCCGGGGAGGGCGATGGCGCGCTCGCCCTCTGCGACAGCGAGACCTGTCGCTGGCAGATCACGCACGGCTCCGGGGTGCCGACACGGCACCCGATCGAGATCCTGCGCGACGCCTATCGCGCCGGGGCGGCGCAGGTTACCACACCGGCAGCGCTGGCATGACGGACACCCCGTCGTCAGGACTCGCCGCGCGACTCGCGGCACAGCACGCGCCGTTGCGTCAGGCGTCCCTCTGCCTCTTGCTGCGCGAGGGCGAGATCCTGCTGGCGCGGAAGAAGCGCGGCTTCGGCGTCGGCAAGTGGAATGGCGCGGGCGGCAAGCCCGAGCCGGGCGAGTCAATCGAACTGACCGCGATCCGCGAGACACAGGAAGAACTCGGCGTCACCCCGCGCGATCTCCGCCGCGTGGCGACGCTCGACTTCTTCTTCCCGCAGACACCCGAGTACGCGGGGTGGGATCAACAGGTCTGCGTCTTCGTTGGGGAGGCGTGGGCGGGCGAGCCGACCGAGAGCGAGGAGATGGCCCCGCGCTGGTTCCCGCTCGATGCGATCCCCCTCGCCGAGATGTGGCCCGACGATGTCCATTGGCTCCCGCTCATCCTCGCGGGCAAGCGGCTCCACGCCCACTTCCTCTATGAGTCGCCGGATGTGATCAGCGAGTGGGCGATCTACGAGGGAGTGGTGTAGTCGTCGGCTATATCAGGTGAGCGCGCGGAAGAAGTCATGCCGACCGTGCAGGATACAGGCGACTTTGATCAATTCGTCCGTCACTTCATAGGTGATCGTACGCTCGCGGACACGCAGGGCGCGCGCTCCCGGTCGCAGATCATCACGAGGTTGACCGCGCAGTGGATTAACAGTGAGGGCTTCGAGCGCCTGTACCAGGCCGTCCTCGTAGCGAAGCCACTGCTCTGCTCCCCAGGTTGTCACCGTATAGACCTGAATGTCCTCGTAATCTTCCTGGGGCGAGCCGAGAAAGAACAACACGTTTATGGGTGGACATCGGGATTCGGTGTATGCCCCACGTGGCGTTTCCGCGCGGCGTTGCGACTCGTTTGCTCGCGAAGTTCTGGGGTGAACTCTGCATAATCGTCGCGGTCTAACCGCGCGAATCCCTGAAGCGCGGCCTGGCGAAAGGCTTCAGCGCGGAGGCGCTCATGCTCATCGAGCAGGTGCAGCGCTTCACGTACGACCTCACTGGCATTGTTGTACATGCCAGACTCGACTTATCTCACGCACCAGTTCTTCAAGTTGCCGCGTGAGACTGATACGGAACCCGTATCATGACGTCCGGTGTCTAACCGCGCCGGTCGTGAGAGAAGTGCGGATATAACGCAATGGTCCAAGCGGATTCCGTATAGTATTCACAGTACTGCCCTTCCGAGAGACAAAAATCTCCTTCTGTTCCCTATTCTTCACGCTCGGTCGGTAGCGATATGCTGCTCGTCCTTGGTGTAGGGCGCGACGGTGAGTGCGCCGTCCCCGCCGACCGTGACGCGATAGAGCGCGTCGAAGCCCTCGGTCAGGGTCGGCGGCTGGAGGCGCTTGCGCGTGCCGTAGATGCCGACCGAGGGGACGCGCTCGCCGGGCGGGCGGGCGGCGTTGCGCGCGAGGCAGAGGGCGAGCGGCACGTCGAGGTAGTAGCCGGTGCAGCGGAAACCAGCCGCGCGCGCCAGAACCAGGTAGCGTTCGCGCACGGCGAGCGTCGCGTTGGTGTTATCGACCACGAACGGGATGGTGCCCTCGAGGCAGGCGTCCAGCAACAGTGTCTCGCGGCGGCGGGTCCGTAGCATATCGAGGTTGATGCGGACGTGCGTGGCGAAGAAGCGTTCGCGGTAGAACGTCGATTTCCCCGACCCTTGCAACCCGATCAGCAGGATCGTCTCGGGGCGTGCAGCTTCCCCCTCGGCCGTTGCCGCCCGGCGCTGTGCGAGCGCGTCCGCCAGCGTGTTCCCCGTGCCGGGCGGCGTCCTGGCCCCCACGGTCAGCCGCCGTAGATCGCTTCGCCACCGACGATCGTCATCGTGACCGGGATGTCGGCCAGCGCGGTTGGCGCGGTCGTGCGCGGATCCTGGGCGAGGACCGCGAAGTCGGCGAGCATCCCCGGCGCGATCTGCCCCTTGATCCGCTCCTCGAACGAGGCGTAGGCCCCCGCGACGGTGTACGCGCGCAGCGCCTCCTCCACCCCGATCGCCTCGGCGGGGACGTACGGTGCGCCGCTGCCGGTCAGCTCGCAGACGGCGTCGCGGATCCCCTTCAACGGCTGGAAGGCCGAGACCGGGCAATCGGACGAGAAGGCGAGGGTCACGCCCGCGTCGAGCAGGGTGGCGAAGGGGTAGGTCAGGCGCAGGCGCTCCTCGCCGAGATGGCGCAGAAAACCGTCGCCGTACTCCGAGACGAAGATCGGCTGGCTGACGGCGATGAAGCCGCCCGCGCGCAGGCGCGCGATCAGGTCGGGGCGTAGGATGCCGCAGTGCTCGATCCGGTGCCGGTGGTCGGCGCGCGGCGCGCGGGCGACCGCACGCTCGTAGGCGTCCAGCACCATGCCGATCGCGCGGTCCCCGATCGCGTGGGTGGCGACCTGGAAGCCGGCGCTGTGCGCGCGCCAGACCCGCTCGTCCAACTCCTCCTGCGGCATCATCTCCAGCCCCAGATTATCGTCGCGCGGGTCTTCCAGGAAGGGGACGGTGACGGCGGCGGTGCGCCCGATCAGGCTGCCGTCGGAGAAGAACTTGATCGGGCCGATCCGCAGGCGGTCGTCGCCGAAGCCGCCCCGGATCCCGAGCGCGGCGAGGTGGGGCAGCAGATTGTCGCGGATCATCAGGTTGGTGCGGAGGAGGAGTTCGCCCGCCGCCCGCGCGTCCTGATAGGCCGCCACTTCTCCAGGGGTGATGCTGGAGGCGTCCTGGCTGCTGGTGATCCCGGCGGCGGCGTAGGCGAGGCAGCAGCGCCGCACCGCCTCTTGCAACTCGGCGGCGGTCGGCTCCGGGATGTGTACGGTGACCAACCCCTGCGCCGTCTCCTGCAAGACCCCGGTCGCCACCCCGTGCTCGTCGCGGACGATCTGGCCGCCCTGCGGATCGGGCGTGTCCGGCCCGATCCCGGCGAGCGCCAGCGCGCGGCTGTTGACGACGCTCATGTGGCCGGAGGCGTTGGTCAGGATCGCGGGGCCATCCGGCACGGCCGCGTCGAGGTCGTGCCGATTCGGGTGACGGCGCTCATCGAGCTTGTTGTCGTCGTAGCCACGCCCGCGCACCCACGCGCCCGGCCCGACCTCGCGCGCTCGCGCCGCGAAGGCGTCCACGATCGCCGCGATCGAGCGGACCGTGGGGTAGACCGCGTCTACCTGGGCCAGCGCCAGCCCGAAGGTGATCATGTGGTTGTGGGCCTCGTTGAAACCGGGGATCAGCGTCTGCCCTGCGAGATCGAGCGCGCGTGTCCCGGCGCGTGCCCCTGCGCGCGCCTCGGCGTTGCTGCCGACGAAGGCGATCCGCCCCTCTTCGATCAGCACCGCTTCGGCCAGCGGTTGCGCCGGATTCATGGTCAGCACGGTGGCATTCTGGTAGAGCTGCTGCGCCATCGCTTTCTCCCTGTTCGCGCCGCCATGCCGGGCCCTGCCGGTACGGGCCGGTATCTTTCCCTGGTGGGATGATCGCCGGTATCTTTCCCTGGTGGGATGATCGCAGGCACGAGGATAGCACACCGCCACCGACACGGAGACGGTTCAGGGGGTGCGATAGGCCGCTCCGGCGCGGCGACCGGTCTCCACCGTGCCGGTCGGCTCCGAAGTCGGTTCCGGCGTCGGCGTGGCTGTCTCGGTCGCGGTGGGGGTGGCGGTAGGGATCGGCGCAGGGGTCGGGGTCGTGGCGGGCGCGGGCGTGGGCGCTGGCGCGGGAGCGAACTGCGCCGGATCGAGCAGGACGGTCGTGGCCGTCTCGCGCCCCCCCTGCTTGCCGCCCACGAGCAGGATGCGCCCGTAAGCCAGGAGGGTGGCGCTCTGCCCCGTGCGCCCGCTGGCGAGCCCTTCGTCGGGCTGGCCCCAGCGCGCGGTCGCCGGATCGTAGCTGACGATCGCGCCGCTGTCTTCACGCCCGTTCGTGCCGCCGATGAACAATACCTGGCCGGTCGCCGCGATCCGCGTCGCTGTGAAATCCGTGCGGGCGAGCAGCGCCGCCGGTTCGCCCGCGACTGTGCGCCAACTGCCCGTGCCGCTCGGATCGAAGAGTTGCGCCGGGGCCGACTCGCCGCTGGGCAGGACGCCGCCGACGACGAGGATGCGCGTCGTCTCGTTGTCGGCGGCGGGGAGGAGTGTCGCGGTGTGCCGCGCGCGCCCATCGGGCACCAGGCGCGCGAGTTCGGTCCAGGTATTGGTCGTCGAATCGTAGCGCTCGCCCGAGGTGAGGACCGCGCCGTGCTGGTCGAGCCCGCCGAGGACGAGAATCTGATACCCCTTGGTGCGCCCATCGACGAAGACTGTCGCGCTATGCCCTTCGCGCGCGGTCGTCAGCGCCGGGAAGGGGGACCAGTTGCCGGTCGTCGGATCGTAGACCTCCGCGGTGCGGAGGGGGCCGCCGCTGCCACGCCCCCCGATGACGACCACCGTGCCGTCGGGGAGGGTAGTGGCGCTGTGTCCGGCGCGCGGCACGCTCATGTCGCGCGTGCTGTACCAGCTATTCAGGGCGAGATCGTAGACCTCGGCGGATTTCAGGAGATTCTGCCCGTTTCGGCCCCCCGCCACGAGGAGTCGCCGCCCATCGGCCAGCGTCGCCGCCGCCTGCCCGCTCCGCGCGCCCGCCAACGGTGGGGGCGATCCGGTGGGCGGGTCGATCTGCGGTGTGCCCGCCGGCGTGGCCGTGGCGGTGCCGAAGAGGGTCACGAACTGCGTCGTCCCCCCGGCGGGCGTCACCTCCACGCGCGCATCGCGCGTCCCCAGGCCGCTCGGGGTGAAGATGATCGTCAGCGGGCAGTTCAGCGCGGTATCGAGCGCTTCCAGTCCGCATGGCCCCGCGCGGACGAAATCGTTGGCAGCGGCACCGGTGATCTCGATGCTGGCGAAGGTGACCGGGTGCCCGCTGACATTTTTCACCTGGAGGGTCTGCACCCCGTTCCCACCGATCGGCACGCTGCCGAAATCGAGGCGCACCACCGAGAGGGTCAGCGGCTCCCCGGCGCGTGGCGTCGCCACCGTGCGTGGTGTGCCCGCCGCCGCCGCGATGCTCGTCGCGGTGGCGGCAGGGGCGGCGACGGTGGCGGTCGGGTCGAGCGCGGCGATCGTCGTCGGGAGCGGCACGGGCAGGCCGAGGTCGGCGGGTGCTTGCGGATAGACCGCATAGGCGATGCCACACGCGAGCGTCACGAGCGCCAGCAACAGCAGCGCCCAGAGCGGCACGCGCGCGGGCTGGCTGAATTCCCCCGTCGTGCGCAATGGCTCCGCCCCCGCGACGCGCGCCTCCACCGTGAACGTCCCCTGCGTCGCGCGCCCGAGCAGGCGACGTTGACCGGTGAGACGCACCGTGGCGGTGGCGCGCTCGTCGGGGTCGAGATCGAGGGTGGCGGGCACGATCGTCGCGCGGAGCGGCGGGGCGCTGGCCACGGCGAGTGTGTGCCGTTGCGAGGCGTTGCCCTGATTGTGCAGCCGAATCGTTTGCACCGCCCGGTCGTCGCTGGGCGTGACGGTCAGTGCCCCCGCCGTGAAGGGGCGCAGGGTCCAGAGGGTCCGCACGCTCGCCGCGCCCGCCGCGTCGGTATCCGGCACAGCGCGGACGAGCACCGGGTACTCCCCCGCCGGTTCGTGGGCGTCGCGCGTCGCGGTGACCGTCAGCGTCCGCTCCTCGATCACGCCGGGCGCGACGAGCACCTCCTCCGGCACCTCGGCCAGCCAGCCCGCCGGCGCGCCCGCGAAGTCCAGCGTCAGCCGTTGCGCGATCCCAGTGCCGTTGCCGAGCGCGACGCGCAGGGTGGTCGGTTCGCCCGGTGTCAGCGTCAGCACGGGGGGGAGGAGGGCGATGGCGATACCCGGCGCATCCGGTGTGACGGCGGCGCTCGTCGCCTCTTCCATCGCGGCGCGCAGCGCCACCGCCAATTCATTGGCATCGGCGTAACGCGCCGCAGGCGCGGCGGCGAGGCAGCGACGCAGGATCGCGTCGAGCGCGGGCGAGACAGACGCCCCGCCCTCTCGCGACGTATCCTTGATGCTTGCGGTGGTCGTCTCGGCACCGGTGTCCGGGATCTGCCCGAATAGCGCCTCGCCGAGGATCGCGCCGAGCGCGTAGACATCGCCGCGCGCGGTGGGCGCTTCGCCACGGAGTCGTTCCGGCGCGGCGTAGGGGCGTGCTTCCGCCACCGGCTCCGCCCCGCCGAGCCCGAAGAGGGCGACGCGCACCCAGGCCCCGACGCCGCGCTCCGGTCCGTCTTCGTCGAGTAGCAGCCGCTCGGGCCGCAGCTCGCCGTGCACGACGCCGCGCGTGTGCGCGTACCCCACGCCCTCCGCCGCCTGCCGCACCAGCGCGACCGCCGCGCGCGACGACCGCGACCACGCCGCATCCCGCGCCGCCAGGAGACGCCGTGCGCTGCCGCCGCGCATTTCGGGCAGCGCCAGATAGCGCCAACCGGCGGCGGTGCCCCAATCGAGGATCGGCACGATGTGCGGCCCGACCAGCGCGGTCAGCCGCGCCAGATCGTGTACCGGCACGTTCGGATCATCGCGCAGGAGCGCCAAAACGAGCGACTGACCGGTCAGCGGATCGGTCGTGCGGTAGCACGCCACCCGGCCATCGTCATCGAGTGGCGCGATGAGGCGATAATTCCCGATAATCTGCCCGGTCACGTCCATCATAGGGGAAACTCTAGCACACGCGCGGGCCGGTGTCCGTTCAGTACGTGGAGTAGACGAAGTAGGCCGGTAGGTGAGTAGATAGGGAGCAGATAATGACTGTGAATGATAGCGCTGACATGGTAGGAAACACCTCTTCTTCCATCTCTACTTCCCCTACTCGTGCTACTTCGTCTATTCGCCCGCTTCGCCCCCTCGCCGCCTGGCTGATGAAGCGCCTGGAGGGTGTGGACGACGCCGATTATCGGTGGCACAAGCGGGCGCTCTTCGCCGACCTCAGCGGCACGGTAGTGGAGATCGGGCCGGGGACGGGCGTGAACCTCGCCTATCTGCCGCAGGGGATCGCCCTGACCGCCATCGAGCCGAGCCCGGATATGCGCCGCTACCTCGAAGCGCGCGCCGTCGAACTCGGGCGTTCACTGACCCTCCTCGACGGCACGGCGGAGCGGATCCCCCTCTCCGATGGGAGCGTCGATGCGGTCGTCGGCACCCTCGTCCTCTGCTCGGTCGCCGACCCCGCCGCGACCCTCGCCGAGATCCGGCGCGTCCTCAGGCCGGGCGGACGCTTCCTCTTCATCGAGCATGTTGCCGCGCCGCGTGGCAGCTGGCTGCGCCGCGCCCAATGGCTCGCTCGCCCCCTCTACGCCTGTTGCCTGGATGGTTGCCACACCGACCGCGAGACCTGCCGCACCATCGCAGGGGCGGGCTTCGCCCGGGTGCAGCTGGCCCACTTCCGCACCCATCCGGGCGTCACCACGCCGCACATCGTCGGTGTGGCGATGGCTGGCTGACCGTTATATCGCTGGCGATGCGGCGCGACCGTTTGTGCCGCCATGCCGTATATGATCGCATGGTTGCGACGGCGCAGCCGGTGTACGCAGCAGGACGCTGGCCCCGGGGCTGGCCAATGCACGGCGGGGGGACGAGCGATGGGCGCGGCGGATGCGGAGGAGTGGCCTGTACCGGGGATGCCGACGCCGACACCGTCGCCCAGGCGACCGAGGCGGTGCCTAGTGCTATGGGTCGGGGTAACCATGCTCCCCTTCGCGCTGGCGGGAGTCCTGCTCGCGGTCGCCGTGGCCTGGTCGGGGGCACGCGCCGCTACGCACATCGCCCAGACCGGCGTGCCAAACGCTACTGCGACCGTTGCTCCGACTGCGGCACCGAGCACCGGTGCTGCAGCTGCGGCGGGCGCGGCGGTTGGCAATTATTTCACTGCGGTCGGCGGGCACAACTGGGCCGTCGCCCAGAGGACACTGGCGCGTGATCTACGCGCGCGGACGACTGTATCCCAGCTCCAGCTCCTCTGGGGTCGGCGTGAGGCGGCGAACGGGCGAGTCACCAGTTTTGTGGTGGAGGACGTGCAGGTCACCGTCGCTGGCGGCAGCCAGACAGCACTCGTGACCGGCACGGTCACCTACACGAGCGGCTTCGGCGACCTCAAGGTCGTCCGCGTGCTCGACGAGGCCGACGGCTGGCACCTCACCACCCTGCCCTGAGCGGTGGCACTGGTGGTGGTGATCGATGCGCTGGCGCTACACGCCCACCGCGCGATGGGGTGGATGGCCAACCATCGCACGGCGATTGCACACGGCATAATCGCCATACTGCCGTCGCCAGACGCGGCGCGCGCCCCGGATGTGGTGGCGTGCGCAGTAGCGACCTCGCCTCGCTTCTGGTGGAAGCTCGCTGCGTGGTAATACCTCCTGTTCATCGCACGAATCGCCGTTGCTCAGTTGCAATACCTATGTGAAAATCACGCAGTTCCATCCCAGCTGAAAGGCGCACCCTCGGCTATGGTGTCAGCGGCACCCCGCTGGCGCGCATGATCGCGCGGAAGGTGCTGATGAAGTCGAGCGCATCCTTCGGCCAGTAGCCGATCGTGCGCTCGCCCGCGCGCTCGACGCCGGGGATGTAGAGGCACTGCCCGGCGCGCGTTTGGTGATCGAAGTCCACCTCGATCCGGCAGCCGCGCGGCAATGTCCACGGCCTGGCGTCGGCGGCGCGGCGGATCGCCTCCTCCGCGCCCTGGCGGATCAACTCCTGGGCGCGCAGCGGGTGGAGATGGATCGCGCTCGTCGTCGCATAACCCTCCTTGACGACCACGCCGACCACGTTCGCCCCCAGGAACTCGCGGACCTGGGCCACCGCCTTGTCGTCGCCCGTCACCAGCGTGACCGGCACCCCAAAGTGCCCCGCGACCGCTGCGTTGATCCCGTACTCGCCGGTCGAGACGCCGTTGAAGCGCACATCCTGCACGTAAGTCGTCCAGGTGTGGGCGAGGGGGACGGCGGGCGTCCCGGCGCGCGCGTGGTAACCGGTGTAGAAGACCGCGCCGATCCCCTCTTCCTGGATCCCCTGCATCATCCCGAACTGCTTGTCGTTGCCGGTGATGAAGCGAACCGAGGGGTGCAACTCCTCCGGGATCAGATTCCGCATCCCGTTGTGCGCCTCGTTGACGATGACCTCTTCGGCCCCGCCCGCCAGCGCCCCCTCGACCGCCGCATTGACCTCGCGCGTCAGGCGCAGCCGCGCCCGTTCGTACTCCGTCAACGACGCCGGTTGCTGCCCGTATTCGGGCGGCATCACCTGAATCCAGGACGTGACACCGCACGTCCCCTCCATGTCCGCCGAGATCAAGACCTTCATGCGCCTCCTTGGTCAATACTCAGTGGACAAAGCAGCCTCAGGAGCGAGGATACTCAAGATCGGCTGCCATACGAACAGTCAGTGATAGGTATGATCAGGTAACTGCTCGATTATTTCATGTTTCCCGTACGTATACCGTCCGCTAAAGTACTATCCTTGCTTGGACTGTACGAAAAAGACGGAAAACGTACAATGTTACGAATCGTTGTTCCTGGGTGCTCACCCCACCGTAGGCGAGTGGACCAGAAGGCTTTTCTCTTCTGGCGCACTTCGCCCACTCGCCCACTGTGCCCACTCGCTTCACAGATACTCGTCGAAGAACGCCACGGTACGCCGTGCGGCGTCGAGGCGGTTCTCCTCGCGGCGGAAGCCGTGCCCTTCCTGGGGGTAGACATGGTAGCGATAGGTCTTGCCGTGCTCTTCGAGGAGGTCGCGCATCTGCTCGGCCTCGTGCAGCGGCACGCGCGGATCGGTCTCCCCTTGCAGGATCAGCAGCGGGGCCGCGATCCGGTCCACGAAGTTGATCGCCGAGCGGTCGTGATAGAGCGTCGGGTTCTCTTCCAGCGTGCCGATCTGCTGGATCAGGTAGTACTGCAAGTCGTCGCGCGTCCGCTCGTAGAGGGTCCGCAGATTGGCGATGCCGACGACGCTGACCCCGGCGGCCCAGCTTTGCGGCGACTTGGTCAGCGCGATCAGCGTCATGTAGCCGCCGTACGAGCCGCCGGTCACGCCGATCCGCCGACGATCGGCCAATCCTTCGCGCGCCAGGAAGTCGGCCCCCGCGACGAGATCGGCGAGGTCGCCGCCCCCCCAGTCCTTCAGGTTGCCGTCGCGGTAGGCGCGGCCATAGCCGGTGCTGCCGCGCACGTTCGGCGCGAGGACGACGTAGCCGTGATTGACGTAATACTGGATCGTCGGGTTCCAGCCGTTCGTCGTCTGCCCGGTCGGGCCGCCATGCACGTAGACGATCGCGGCGGGGAGCGCGCCGTCGGCGGGGAGCGCGCGCGGGCGGTAGAGCAGGCCAGGCACACTGGTGCCATCGGCGCTCGGCCAGCGGACGTGCTCCGGCTGGGCGAGCCAGTCGCGCTCGATCCGCGCGCCGTTGGCGGCGAGGGAGTCGGTGAGGCGACGCGCGGGGCCACCGCCATCGCTCGGCGCGAGCCAGAGGTCGGCGGGATCCTGGCCGCTGGAGTGGATGAAGACGAGTCCCCGCCCATCCGGCGTGAACTGCGGCCCGGCGAAGCCCGACACCACGCCGGGTCCGGTCTCGATCCGCACGCTGCTGCCGCTGACGATCGTCTTGACCCACAGCTCGCTGCCGCCATCGCGATTGATCAGGTAGGCGATCCGCCGCCCGTCGGGCGACCAGACCGGGGCCTGCTCCTCCGCTTCCCCCTGTGCGAACGGCGTGACCAGTTGCCCCTCCACGGTGGCGACGAGGATGTCGTCCTCGCCGCGCGCGTCGGAGACGAACGCGATCTCCTTGCCGTCGGGGGACCAGCGCCCGCCGTGTTCGTGGGCCGCGCCCTCGTTCGGGCTGATCTGCCGCTCGCGGCGGTCGCCGGAGACGGTGACGACGAAGACATCCTGGTTGTTGCGGTCGTCGGAGCGATTGGAGCTGAAGGCGATCCGCGTCCCATCCGGCGACCACTGGAGATCGCGGTCGGGCGCGAGGGCGTTCGTGAGGCGGCGGGCCTCGCCGCCATCGCGCGCCTGCACCCAGACATCGAAGTGCCCGCCGCGATTGGAGCTGAACGCGATCTGCATGCCGTCCGGCGACCACTTCGGCTCGCTGTTCGCCGCGCCGGACGTGTCGGTGAACTGGCGCGGCTCGCCGCCATCCGGCGCGATCAGGAAGATGTCGGCGTTCTCGTCGCCGCCCACGTCCTGCGTGAAGGCGATCAGATCGCCCAGGGGCGACCAGCGCGGCCCCATCGCCGCCTGCGTGCCGTGCGTCAGCTGTCGCGGCGCGGCGCTGCCATCGAGCGCGACGATGTAGAGCTGCGAGTTGCCGCTCGCATTCCAGGCGATGACGGCGCGATCGCCACCGGGTGCCAGATCGAAACCCTGCACACCGGGGACACGCACCAGATCTTCGAGCGCGATCGCCGGGACCACGCGTGATTCCGCTGCCATCGGGAGCCTCCTTACTTACGGATCGCCATCGTGGGCGCGCATGGGCGTGCCGGGGCCGCTATTCGCGCAGTCTAGCACAGGGGCGAATGCGCCCTTGACTCTCGCTTACCAACCTGGGACGATCCCCCCGCTTGTGGGTGAGGGAGGACAGATGACGACGGTGGGGACGCCGGGTGATACCCCGGTGGCGGGGGCGCGTGTGGTCGACGCGCCCGATGAGGCGGGGCAATACCTGCGGCGGAACTTTCTGCTGACGCTCGGGGAGATCGTCGCCTTCGGGATCGGGGCGGCGTTCTTCGACGCCGGGACGGTGCTGATCGCCTTCGTCGCCAATCTCACCGCGTCCACCGCCCTGCGCGGCCTGGTGCCGACCATCTATCAGATGGGGATCGGCCTGCCACAGCTCGCGGTGGCACGGTTCCTCGCGCGCCGAACGCGCAAAGTGCCGTTCCTGATCGCGGCCAGCCTCTTTCGCAATATCCCGGTCTTCATCCTCGCCGCCGCCACCTGGACCCGCCCCGAACCGGGCCTCCTCCTGGCGATCTTCTTCGTCTGCTACGCCCTCTTCGCGCTCGGCGTGGGGCTGGAGAGCGTGGCCTGGATCGACATCTTCGCCACGATCACCCCGCCGGAACGGCGCGGTCGGGTCTCGGCGATCGGGCGGACGGCGGGGAACATTTGCTCGCTCGCGGCGGGCTTCGTCGTCGCGCGAATCCTCACGACGGAGGGGCAGTTCCCGCGCAATTACGCCCTCCTCTTCCTCGCCGCCGCCGTGATGTTGACGCTCGCCTTCGCGATCTTCGCCTTCGTCCGCGAACCGGCGGCGGCGGCCATCGCGCCCACCGACCCGCGCGGCGCGCCCGACGATCGCTCGATCCTGGCGCAGGGGCGGCACATCTGGCGCGAGGACGGCGCGTTCCGCCGCCTCGCCTGGGCGCGCATCCTCTACATCGCCCACTTCGTCGCCATCCCCTTCTACCTCCAGTTCGCGCGCGACGTGGTGGGGGTCGGCGACGGGGCGGTCGGCACCTACGTCTCCGCCTCGATGTTCGGGCAACTGCTGGCGGCGGGTCTTTGGGGCTGGCTCAGCACGCGGTTCGGCAACCGGTTGGTCGTGCAGGGCGCGCTCCTCCTCGCGGCGCTCCTGCCGCTCTACGTCCTGCTGACACCATATCTGCCCCCGGCGGCCTTTGCGCTGGTCTACGTCGTCTCCGGCATGGTGCTGGCCGGGGAGTTCATCGGCTGGATGAATCTGCTGATCGGGATCGCCCCGGCGGTGCAACGCCCCCTCTATATCAGCTTGCAGGGGACGTTGCTCCTCCCGGCGAATCTCCTCCCGCTCTTCGGCGGGGTCGCGTTGAGCGTGATCCCCTACGGCCTCTTCTTCCCGCTGATCGCCCTGGCGCTGGCGGTGGGTTTCCTGCTCGTCGGCCGCATCGGGCGCGGGGTGGCCGCCGGGGTATAATGGCGGCACGAATACCCATTGTTCGCGCCGAGCTGCTGCGCCGAGGAGGCCGAATTATGCGCGCCATTCACTCCCTGCGTCGCCTTGGTACCGCCGTGCTGGTCGTCGCCGCCCTCCTGACGCTGGTGCCGCCCGCCCGCGCGGGGGCCGTCGCGCCGCTCTACTACCCGCAGACAGGCCATACCGTCGGGCCGAACTTCACCCTCGCCTGGCGCGAGCGGGGCGGCGTGGCGATCCTCGGCTATCCCCTCTCGGAGGAATTCAGCGAGGGCGGGCGCACGACGCAGTACTTCGAGCGCGCGGTCCTGCAAACCTTCCCGGAGTACGTGGGTCGCCCCCCCTTCGTGCAGGGGCTCCAACTCGGGCGAGAACTGACGATTGGGCGCGAGGCCGAGGCGCCCTTCCATGCCCTGCCCGTTCCCGCCGCCGACCACGCCTTCTTCCCGGAGACCGGCCATAGCCTCGGCGGGGCGTTCCGCGACTATTGGACCGCGAGCGGTGGCTTGCCGGTCCTCGGCTACCCCCTGTCCGAGGAGTTCGTGGAGACGAACCCCGCCGATGGACGTCCCTACCCGACGCAGTACTTCGAGCGCGGTCGCCTCGAATACCACGCCGATGCCGCCGGGACGCCCGGCGCGGTGACGCTCGGCCTGCTCGGGGCGCAGCGGGCGGCGACGCGCGGGCTGCTGGGGTCGGCACCGTTCGTCGTCACGCCCGCGCCCCCCGCCCTCGCGCAGACGATCTCCCGCTTCGCGACGAGCGAGCCGATCATAGTGCTGACCCTTGATGCGGGGGCCGATCGCGGCAACACCGTGCAGATCCTCGACACGCTGGCGGCGAAGAACATCCGGGTGTCGTTCGGGATAACCGGCCTCTGGGCGCGCGAGAATCCCGACCTCGTCCGGCGGATCGGCGCGGAGGGGCACCACATCATCAACCATACGTTCGACCACCGCTCCTTCACCGGGCTCAGCGACGGGCGCGGCGGGCTGAGCGCGGACGCGCGGATCGACGAACTCGAAGCGGCGGATGCGATCTTCGCGCCGCTCCTCGGCACTTCCGCCCGCCCCTGGTTCCGCCCACCGTACGGCGACTATGATGCGGCGCTGGCGGGGCAACTGGCGGCGGCGGGGTATCGCTACAATCTCCTCTGGACGATCGATACGCAGGGGTGGAACGGGGCCACCACAGGGGTGATCCTCGACCGTACCTTCGCGGGGGCCGCGCCGGGCGCGATCGTGCTGATGCACGTCGGTGCCGGCTCGCGCGACGCCGAGGCATTGGGACTGATGATCGACGGCCTGCGCGCGCGCGGCTATCGCTTCGCCACCGCCGCCGAGATGGTGGCACCATGAGCGCCCGCCCGGACGCGCAGCGCCGCATCCTCGACCGCGTCGCGCGCGATCGCCCCGCCGCCGTCGCCGGCCCCGCCCCGTTCTGGGCGCGCCTGATCGCCCTGCCAGAGGCGGAGACGGCGGCGGCGCTGGACGTGCTGGTGGCGGAGGGGCTGTTGCGGCGTGTGCCGCTTGGCGAGCAGACCTTCTACATCGCCGACCCGCCGCACGCGCCGGGACGCGGGTAGGCGGGCGCTGTCTCAACGGGTAAGGCGCAGTGGGGGGCCGGATCGGATCGATCCGGCCCCCCGCCGTTTTTTTCTGATCGCTATGCCGCAGTCGCGCAACGTGCGATGTGCGGTGCGCGCGGGTTGCGCGCTATTGATTCGGTGTGTGACGAGCCGCCGTCATGCCGGGCGATTCAGGCCCCTTCCGCCCCATGCGAGGCCATCAACGCGACGAACTCGCGCGGGGCATCGGGGGTGAATGCCGCTGCGAGGCCCACCACCGATCCGGCCGCCGCCGCCGCGCCACGCGGGAAGAGCGCCGCCTCGTACTGCGCCAGCGCCGTCTCGATGTCAGCGCCGTGCGCGACGAGGGCGAGGGCCAGCTCGGCACCATCCTGCATGGCGAGGTTCGCCCCTTCGCCGGCGAACGGGGACATCAGGTGGGCGGCATCGCCGACCAGGGTCACGCCGGGCGTCCGGTCCCAGCGGTGCCCGACGGGCAGGGCGTGGATCGTCCGTGGTGTGAGCGCCCCGTCCGCTCCGGTGATGAGGCCCTGGAGTCGCTCGTCCCAGCCCGCGAAGTGTTCGAGCAGGAGCGCCTTAGCCGCGTCCGTGTCGGTGAAGTCGATCGTCCGGCCCCAGTCGGCGAGCGTCTTGAGCGCGATGTATCCATGTAGCCGACCATCCGGGTCGCGGTGGAAGATCAGGGCCTTCTCCTCGGCGAGCGCGAACAATACGCCGCCCCCGACAACGGCGGCGGCGTCCGCGTGGCGCTCATCGGCGTCGAGCAGGTGTAACTCGATGAAGGAGACGCCGGAGTAGATCGGGGTGACCGCCGAGACCAGCGGGCGGATCCTGGACCAGGCACCGTCGGCACCGACCACCAGGTCGACGGCGAACGTGCTGCCATCCGCCAGGGCCACGTCGTGGCGACCGTCGGCGCGCGTCCGGGCACCGGTCACCTTCGAGCCCCAGCGGATGGTGCCCGCGGGGAGGGAGCCGATCAGGAGATCGCGCAGGACACCGCGATTCACCTCGGGGCGATCACCGTTTCCGTCGTCCGCCATGTGGATGACGGCGTGCTTGTCGAGGACGCGCATCGCCTCTCCACCGGGATGGATGCGCGCGGTGAACGCCTCGAACAGTCTGGCGGCGCGCAGCGCGGCCTGGCCGGATTCCTCGTGGATGTCGAGCATCCCCCCTTGCGGCTGGCTATTGGCCGAGGGGTCCAGATCGTAGACGCTCGCCGCGATCCCGTTGACGTGCAGTATGCGGGCGAGCGTGAGGCCGGCGAGACCGGCACCGCTGATAGCGATCGTTGGTGTGTTCATCGTGACTCCTTTTCTTGTGCTTCATGCTCTCGTGCTTCGTGTTCTACCGATTCGGGTCCTGTCTTCGGACGAGGGGTGCCGAGGATACCGGCGAGGAGGGCATCGAGCGCCCAAGCGAAGCGGTCGATGCCGGCGCCGGAGAGCAGTTCGCTGCCCAGGCGGGCGATCTGCGGATACGACCGCGCATCCACCGTGACGAGTGCCACGGCCAGGGCGGAATCCTCGGCGGCCGCCTGCGCCGATGCCTGGCGCGTCCCCTGCTCGGCGGCGACGGCGGTCACGAACAGCAACAGCAGGTCGACCGCCCACGCCGCCTCGCGGTCCGGCACGTCCCCCTCATCGAGGAGGACGAGAATCGCTTCGACGAGCGCGAGGTAGTGCGGGCCGCTCGGATGTGTGACCATCGTCATCCGCGCGATCTCCGGGTACGCGAAGAGGACGCGCAGATAGCTCGTCAGCAACCCTTTTAGTCGCTCGCGCCAGGTGCCGCTTGCGGGCGGCGCGGCGGTGACCGCGCCCAGGAGGGCATCGAGGATCTGCGCGTGCAGGTCTTCGGTGTTCTGGACGTAGACGTAGAGCGACGCGGCCCCGGTATCCAGCGCGGCGGCGATGCGGCGCATCGTCACCTTGTTCAACCCTTCGTCGCGCAGGATCGCGAGCGCGGCGTCGATGATGCCCTGCCGGGTCAGGGCGGGCTTCGCCGGACGCTCGCGCCGACTGCGGGACGGGGCGACATCGCTGTGCGTACTCATCAGCAGCTCCTTTCTCATGATCACGATAAAACATGTTCGTAGCGAATATGTTCGTATAATGGGGCCGTGCATGATTGGGGTGGGTATCCTTGAACCCCCCGTATCCCCGTATGGCACGGCCCCCGACAGACGCCGGGGCCGCGCCGCACGCCTACGAGACGACGATTACGAACCTGCCCGTGACGTGACCAGCCGCGCTCGCTGTCTGCGCGTCCGCCGCCTCCGCGAGCGAGAAGGTCTTCTCGACCGGGATGCTGAACGTGCCCGCCGCGAACAATCGCGCCGCCTCCGCGAGGGCGTCGGACATGTTCGTGGCCGTAGCCGAGACCTGTGCGCCGTGCTGCGGCGCGCTGAAGTCGGCGATCGACAGCACCTTGCCGGGCTCGCCCGTGAGCGCGATCAGCTCGGGGATGACCCCGGAGCCCGCGATGTCCAGGGCCGCATCGATCCCGTTCGGGGCCAGGGCGCGCACCCGCTCGACGAGACCATCGCCGTAAGTCGTGGGGGTCGCGCCGAGCGAGCGAAGATACCCCTGATTCCGCGCGCTCGCGGTACCGATGACGAAGATCCCGCGATCACGCGCGATCTGGAGGACCGCCGAGCCGACCCCGCCGCCCGCGCCGCTCACCAGCAACGTCTCGCCCGACTGCACGCCGATCTGGTTGATGATCCGCAGCGCCGTCTCGGCCGGAATCGCATAACCGGCGGCCTCCTCGAACGACAGGTCGGCGGGCTTCGCCGCCCAGCTCGTCAGTACCGCGTACTCCGCGAGCGTCGCGGAGCCGGAGCCGAAGATCGCGTCGCCGACCGCGACACCGGTCACCCCGTCGCCGACTTCGTCGACCACGCCCGCCGCGTCCAGCCCGGTCCCGGCCGGCAGCGGGAGCGGCATCTGCTCGCGCAGGTAGCCGGCCCGAATCTTCCAATCGAGCCCGTTCACGCCGGCGGCACGGACCGTGATCCGCACTTGCCCCGCCCCAGCGTGCGGCTCCGCGACCTCGACGACCTGCAAGACTTCGGGGCCGCCATACTCCGCAAACTGTACCGCCTTCATCCGGCTGCTCTCTTTCCCGTACGCTGTCGGCAGCCCACAAAGGACCGTCTCTTCAAGCGAACCAGCGCGCCCGGCGATTATTCCCCGTATCGCCGTGACGACTCGTACAGGAACTCTACCACGAACACGTTCGTAGAAGCAAACACGTTCGCTACGAACATGTTTGTTACGCCATCTGGACGCGCTCGTCACCGAAGGACTCCGCCGCCGCGTGCCGCTCGGTGACCAGACGTCCTACATCGCCGCCCCGGCTCATGAGCCGGGGCGGGGTACGATTGGCGCATAGGATTATCACGCGCAGAATCACCGACAAAATGCTGTGCCACTCAATGCTCGTATCCCTGGTCGCTCGCCACTTCGCCCCGATCGCCCGAGTCTATAACTGACTCTCAACGATCTTGGCACTGAAGCGACCCGCTCTCCCTGTTCGAGGAGAGCGGGTCGCCGCGCGCAGGCGTTGCAGGGTGCGGTCACGCCCATCAATGGGCGTGTGGCTTCTCCTGATCCTCGCCCATCTCTTCCATTCCCATCATCCCGTCGTCATCCGCCGCGACCATCAGCGAGCCATAGCGGGCGCGCTCCTCGCTCGGCAGCAGCGCGGCGCAGGGGGTGCCGAATTTGGGCTGCGCGAACGGCAGGTGCGTGTCGCCGCGCGCGAGGATGTGCGCCTCGTTGCCGCCGCCCCACTTCGTGAAGCTGCGGGCATTCCCATAGTGGCCCACGAACGACCGCCGGTAGCGATCCTGGCTGACGTTGCGGTGGCTGCGGTGGATGATGTGGCCCATGAAGAAGATCACATCGCCTGGTTCGACCACGGCGGGGACTTCGTCGCCCGCATACTTCGCGGCCACCGGCGAGAGTTGATTCACTTCGGCATCAGGGTCGCTGGCATTCTCGACCATGTGCAACCCCTCGAGATCGTTCGAGAGGGTCCCGTCAGGCACCCTTTTCGGATCGGGGTGGATCGGCTCGTGCTGGCTGCCGCGCGTCATCCAGAGGCAGCCGTTCTCCTCGTCGGCGCGGTCGAGTGCCATCCACGCCCCACAGAGGGTGTCCGGGCGCATGTGGATATAGTAGGCGTCCTGATGGTACCCCTGCCCCGGCGCGCCGGGCGGCTTGAGGAAGAGCATGCTCTGCATCGCCATCACATCCGGCCCGATGATCGCCTCCAACACATCCAGCACGCGGGGATGGAGGAGGAACCGCTCGTGCAGCGGATGATGCCGGTGGGGCATGAAGGTGCGGTTGAACATCCGCTCCGCCTCCTCGGGCGACCAGCCGAGGATGACGTGGTTGGTGCCGGGGACCGGCTCCCGCCCCGCGATGACCTCCTCGGTGTGGGCCATGAACGCCGCCACATCCTCCTGCGGGAGGAGGCCGCGAACGATCAGGTAGCCGTCGCGCCGGAAGGTGCTGTACTCCTCCACGCTGACCCGATACCGCTCCTGGTGTACCCCCCAGGTCGGGCGTGCGATCGCGGACGTTGCCATGCTGCCACCTCCTCCACTCGATCGGAAACAGACGCCACCACTGGACCACAGCATACGCCGCCAGGCGGCGCACGTCGACTAGGACGCGACGCAGCTGGCTCCGCGCCGCCCTGCTACGATAGAAGTTAGTTCGGCCAAAGGAGCATCTCCTGAATCCGCGCGTTGGCCGGTTGGCGGAGTTGGTAGAGGATCGCGTCGGCGACATCTTCCGGCTGGAGGTATTTGGCCCCGCTGTCACGCTTGGTATCGACCGAGCGCCCGCCGAAGCCGGTCATGATGCTGCCGGGGACGACGGTGCCGACGCGGATGCCGTCGCCGCCGACCTCCTCCGCCAGCGATTCCATGAAGCCCTGCAAGCCGAACTTCGCGGCGCAGTACGCGGCCATCCCGGCATAGCCGCGCTTCCCCGCGCCCGACGAGACGGCGATGATCTGCCCGCCGCCACGCGCGCGGAGATGCGGCAGGGCGGCGCGGGCGATCAGGAAGGGTCCGGTCAGGGTGACGCCGATCACGCGGTTCCAGTCGGCCAGCGTCGTGTCGTCCACCTTGCCGTTATGCCCGGCCCCCGCGTTGGCGATCACGATGTCGAGCCCGCCGAACTCCCGGACGAGCCGCGCGACCGCGCCCTGGACTGCCGTCTCGTCGGTCACGTCGGCGGGCAGGGCCAGCGCCCGCCCGCCCGCCGCCGCGATCTCCCGCACGGTCGCGTCCAGCGCCTCTTGCCCGCGCGCGATCAGCCCGACCGCCGCGCCCTCGCGCGCCAACGCCGCTGCGGTCGCCCGCCCCACGCCCGCGCTGCCCCCGGTGATGATCGCGACCTTGCCGTCGAATGCGCCCATGTGTGTGCTCCTTTTGTTGATAAGTGGCCGAAGTGGGCCAGAAGGGAAACGCAGCGCGCGTGGAATCGATGTGTGTTGCGCGGCTACGCGGCTACTTCTCTCCTCCGTCCACCGGCCCACTTCTCCCACTGGCCCACTCTTCGTCCGCTGGATCCCAGCCGAAGCGTCGCAGATCCACGCGCTCCGCCGCGTCGAATTCGATCCCCTCCCCTTCGAGGAGGATCCGCATCAGATCGGGGTCGCCCCAGTGCAGGCGGCCGCTCAACTCGCCGTTGCGATTGATCACCCGGTGGCAGGGATGGTCGGGGTAGAGATGGCCGGCGTGGAGCGCCC
>JAABUM010001501.1_pt1 | contig 34848 bp, 32 predicted proteins | sample 5559161 | NCBI WGS metagenome assembly JAABUM01 (sample SAMN10711868, study PRJNA513369) | rock metagenome | isolation source: Antarctica rocks | place: Antarctica: Victoria Land, Siegfried Peak nord
GCGCGAACCCAAGCCGAATTGGAAAAGGCAATCGCCGCGGCGCTCGAAACAATCACGGCAAGCGATTGTGTGAATTGGTTTCGGCATTGCGGTTATGAGGTTACACTCAAATGAAAACCGCTATAGCTGAAGCTAGTGGCAATTTATAAAATCCAAGAACTAACATTACACTGCACTAGCTTTAAGCGCACGCCTGCCGTTTTATCCGGTAGCCTGCGGCATTTTTACGAATGGCATTCCGCGCAAGATAATTCTCTGGCGGCGTGCGACGCGGCGCGGATTCGTTTGCGGATTAAAGACCGTGCGCGGGTTGGGAATCATCGCCGAGAGAAACGCCGCCTCGCGCGCGGTGAGATTGCCCGCAGATTTTTTGAAGTAAAGTTGCGAAGCAGCTTCCGCGCCGTAAACACCGTCGCCCCATTCGATCACGTTCAAGTAAAGTTCCAGAATGCGATGCTTCTTTAAATCGCGTTCGAGAAAATATGTGATGACGGCTTCGCGGCCTTTGCGGAAAAAAGATTTCTCGCTGGACAAATAAAGATTCTTCGCGAGTTGTTGCGTGATGGTCGAAGCGCCGCGCTTGAAACTCGGCATCGGCGGAATCCAGCTCGATTGATCGTCGCCTTCCTCTTTCGCTTCCTTCGCTGCCTCGCGCTGCGCTTCTTCCCAAGCATATTGAATCGCCGCGTAATCGAACCCGTGATGCGTTGCAAAGTTCGAGTCTTCGCCCGCCAGCACAGCGCGCTGCAAATTCGCCGAAATTTTTTCCAAAGGCACCCACGTCTGCGCACGCTTCGGTTGTTGATTGTCGCGGCGCGCTTCATCCGCGCGAGTCTCGATCAGCGAAGTCGTCTGCGGATTCTGCTCGCGCAATTTAGCGATGTTCGGGAAGGTTACGACTTCATAACCGAGCCACAGCACAAATACGAGCAGCAGCCCCAGCACGATTTTCATTAGCCAGCGAAAAATTCTCATGTCTACACAAACGCGGGCGATTGCGTTTACAACGTAACGCGTTTTTATTTCGCGTCGCCGATCATGTCGGCGGCGATTTTACCGGAACTCAACACGCCCGGCAGTCCCGCGCCGGGATGCGTGCCTGCGCCCGCGAAGTATAGATTTGCAATGTCTTCGCTTTGGTTGTGCGGGCGAAACCACGCGGACTGCGTGAGGATCGGTTCGACGGAAAATGCGCTGCCGAGATGACTGTTGAGTGTGTCGCGGAAATGCAGCGGATCAATTCTGTGCTCCGCGACAATGTGCTTCGAGAGGTCTGGCAAGTAACGTTCTTCCAGATACTTGATGATCGCATCGCGGTAAACGGGCGCGTGCTTCGTCCAATCCGTTTGCCCGCCTAAGTGCGGCACAGGCGACAGTACATACCAGCTATCGCAATTCTCCGGCGCAAGGCTCTTATCCGTCGCCGTCGGGCGATGAAGATATAACGAGAAATCTTCAGGCAAATGTTTTCGTTTGAAAATATCATCAACGAGTCCGCGATAGCGCGCGCCCATCAATATTTCGTGATGCGCGATATTTTCATAACGGCGATTCGTTCCGAAGTAAATCACAAACAGCGACATCGAATAACGCTTACGCTTGACGCGACGATCCGTGTGCTTGCGACGAAAGCGCGCCGGAATCAAATTGAGATACGTGGACGCGACATCTGCGTTGCTTACAACTGCGTCCGCCGCCTGAATCGAATTGTTCTTCAACCGCACGCCAGTCGCGCATCTCGTTCGTTCGTCAATCACAATCTCTGCGATCTCTGCGCCAAGTTTCAAAGTGCCGCCCACTTCTTCAAAAAGCCGGACGAGCGCACGCACCAATGCGCCCGTGCCGCCCATCGCAAACCAGATGCCGAATTCCTGTTCGAGCTTGTGAATAAGCGCGTAGATCGAAGTGCTTTGAAATGGATTGCCGCCGATCAGCAGCGGATGAAAACTAAAGACCTGCCGGAGGCGTTCATCCTTTATATAACCGTTGACAAGCTGCGCGACAGATTTGTGTGATCGCAGACGCGCCATGTCCGGCAACACGCGCAGCATGTCGCTGATGCGCGTGAATGGCTTGTCGATCAACTCGAAACCGGTCTTGTAAATTCGCTCCGTCGCACGCAAGAAACGCAAGTAGCCCGCGACATCATCGGGATTGAATTTGCGAATCTCTTCCAGTAGTCTCTCGCGGTCTCCGTTGTAATGAAAAACGGAGCCGTCTTCAAAACGTATGTTGTAAAAGGGATCGACGGGCACAAGCTGAACGTAATCTTCAATTCGCTTGCCGCATAATTGAAAGAGATCGCGTATTAACCAAGGCGCGGTGATGATCGTCGGGCCGCCGTCGAACACAAATCCGTTTTGCTCGTAGACGTAAGCGCGTCCGCCCGGCTTGTCGCGCTTTTCGAGAATCGTGACGCTGTGTCCCTGCGCCTGCAAGCGAATCGCCGCCGCCAGCCCGCCAAAGCCGCTGCCGATAATTGTGATGTTCATGCGAAAAATATCTTACGCGACAATTGTTTCGGCAACGTGCTCCCACTCAAACACTTTTACACACTTTTGTTCGCCCGCAATTTCCATCAGCCGACGCGCGCAGAAAACTTGTTCCTGCTTTTATACAGAAGCGCCGTCGGCCTGCCCGCGTGCGAATGTTGTCTGCGCATCCTCGCGCCGGTAAATTTTGCGCACGGCGCGAATCGTATTGCAGTGAATTTCCACTGTGTCGTTGATGTCCGCCGCATAGCCGCCCGACATCGTCGTGACAATTGGCACACGGCGCGCGCGACATTCCGCGAGCACCATTTCATCTCTTGCACGCAAGCCTTCGATTGACAGCGCGAGCCTACCAAGTTTATCGCCTGCGAATGGATCAGCCCCGCCCAGATAAAAAACGATGTCAGGCCGGAGAGCAAAAACGCGCGGCAGATGTTCGGCGAGCGTCGCCAGATATTCCGCGTCCGAAGTTTTGTCCGGCAGTTCAACGTCGAGCGTCGAGGTGGCTTTGAACAGTGGATAATTCTTTGCGCCGTGCATCGAGAAGGTAAATACATTCGTGTCGCCCGCAAAGATCGTCGCCGTGCCGTTGCCTTGATGCACATCGCAATCAATGATGCCTGCGCGCTCGATTAACTTTTCACGGCGCAGCACGCGAATCGCAATAGCGACATCATTGAGCACGCAAAAGCCTTCGCCGCGATCCGCGAAGGCGTGATGCGTGCCACCTGCTAGATTCGATGCGACATTATTTGCGAGCGCCCATTTCGCCGCCGCCAGCGTGCCGCCCGCCGCGAGAAACGAGCGCCGCACAAGCGCTTTCGACCACGGCAGTCCGAGCCTTCGCAACTCCCGCTCGGTCAGTGCGCCCGCGCGAAGACGCGTCACGTAATCTTCTGTATGAACAAGCAACACGTCTGCGACGGCGGCGGGCAGCGGCTCAACAAACTCCGCTTGAGAAACGGTTTTCTCGTCGAGCAGCCTATCGCGCACAAGCTCGAATTTCCGTATCGGAAAAACATGGCCTTCGCCGATGTCTGCGTAATAACGCGTTGTGTAAAAGACAAGCATCATTTGTAAGCACAGAAGTCAGAAGTCAGGAGTCAGAAGTCAGGAGTCAGAAGAAAGACAGAAGATAAAGGCGAATAGTAGAGGCAGCGGCATTTCTATCGGTTTTCATTCTGACTCCTGACTTCTGACTCCTGTTTTAATACTGTATGAGACTGCCTTCGCGTTTGGCGCGGCGGACAGCGCGCTTAAAAACCCAGAGTGAGAAGGGAAGCAGCACGACGAGATAAAGCAGCAGCACGACGAGCGGTTCGCGGACTTCCGGCAAAGTTTGGCCTTCGATCAACACGCGTCGAATGCCGTCAAGCCCGTAAGTCGGCGGCAGCAATCTCGATACGACGCCGAAACCTTTGCCGAGCAATTGCGTCGGAAAAAAGACGCCGGAAAAAAGCGCAGAGCCTGTGCCGAGGATTATGCCGAACGGATCGCCGCGCTTAAAGACCATCGCGAAACTTGCCGATAAAATTCCGAGTGATGCGAGCACGAGCGTCGTCAATATCAGGAACACCAGCGCGAGCAGAAAGCTTCCTTCGTAATGAACGCCGAAAAAAAACCACCCGAAGAATAGATACAGAAAAGAATTAAAAGTTGCCTGCACAAAATCCCACGCAGAGCTGGCGACGATTACCGTCGGCACGTTGATCGGCGTCAGCAGCACGCTCTCAAGAGTGCCCTGCGTTTGCTCTGCGCGAATCGCATTGGCGAGACTCGAAAAGCCGGTCATAAAATAGTTCAGCACGGCGAGTCCCGTAATCCATGCGGCGAGCGGATTGCGCCACTGCGTAAACTGCACTCCCGCCTGTCCTGTGAAAATCTGCGAAATGAAAAAGAATGTGGTGACGACAAGTAGGATCGTCAACATGCGCAGAAAAAACTCCAGACGATAGCTAATCGCCAATTGAAAGTCGCGCACGATAAAAGCACGCACGCGCCGCAACAACGTTATGGCGGCCTTCATCTTTGCGTTGCTCCCTCTTTGATGTTGTCTTCGAGTTCATAGCTTTCCAGCACATCGAGCAGCGTCGCGCGTGTTGTCTCGACATTCATCACGACACCGCCATATTCATGTACTAAGCGCAACGCCTGATCGAGCCGCCCGTCGCCGTTATCATGTAAAAAAGCGAAGACGGCGGAATCATTCTGACCCGCGCTGATTTCAAGGCCGTCAAGTTCGTTTGCGAGAACGCGGCGAAGATTTTCAGACAACGCAATTCGTACAGTGATGCTCACGCGCTCCCTGCTTTGATTCAGCGTGCGCAGATTTTGCGGCGAATCAATCGCGCGAATTCTGCCGCGACTAATAACCGCAACGCGGCTGCACAGTTCTTCGACTTCATGTAGATTGTGTGACGTTAAGAGAATCGAGACGGGCGGATTCTGCTGCGCGAGCGCACTGATAACGTTGCGCAGATTCGCGGCGGCCAGCGGATCGAGCGAGCGCGTCGGTTCATCCAAAAGTAGCACGGGCGGCTCCGCGAGCATCGCGCGCGCGACGGCAAGACGCTGTTTGTTGCCGGTCGAAAGCTCACCGAAGCGGCGGCGCGCCAGTTCCTGCAATTGAAAAATATCGAAAAGTTCGGCGATGCGCGTGCGCGCCGCGCGATCACTTAAACCGTAGAGCCGCGCGAAAAAAAGCAAATTCTGTTCAGCCGTCAAACGCCAGTAAAAGCTACGCTCTTCGGCTGTCGCCAGCCCGATGTTGCGGCGCACCGCTTCTTCGTTGCGCACGCTGTCGTAATCCTTAACCGTCACTGTGCCTTCAGTCGGCTGCACAAGCGTGGCGATGATTTTGGTGAGCGTGGTTTTGCCAGCGCCGTTGCGTCCGATCAGCCCGAAAATTTCGCCCGCACGAATGTCAAAGGTAACGTCGCGCAATGCTTCGACAGGCGGCTTTATCGGGCGGCGGAAAAAACGTTTGAGGCGTAAGAGCGGCGTCGGATAAGTTTTAGAGAGATGATCGACGGAAACTGCAATCTCTACTTGATTCAACTGCTCGCCGTAGAATGCTTCGGTCTTGATCGTCGCGGCGGCGTCTTCGTTTGTCGGGATGATTGAGGACATGCGCTTTAACGTTTGCGTTGGCGCGGGTCTAAGTATTCGCGCAATCCGTCGCCGATGAAATTGAACGCCAGCACGGTGAGAGCAATCGCCAGACCCGGAAAGATAAGTGCGTGCGGAGCGAACTGCAGCGTTTCAAGCCCGCGTGCTTCTTCAATCATGACGCCCCACGAAGGCGCGGGCGGCGGCACGCCGAGTCCCAGAAAAGAAAGCGCCGCTTCCGACAGCACCGCGCCCGCCATCCCTAAGCTCGCCTGCACAATCAAAGGCTGAATCGCATTCGGCAGGATATGCAAAAAAAGTATGCGCATATCCTTTGCGCCGAGCGCCCGCGCCGCCTGCACAAAATCTCGCTCGCGCACCTTCAACACTTGGCCGCGAATCAGCCGCGCATAACCGACCCAGCCGATCAAGCACAAAGCGAAAATCAATTTGTTGATTCCCGCGCCGAGAAATGCCACCAGCGCAATTGCCAGCAACAAACCGGGAAACGCGAGGAACACATTGAACACGTAACCGGACACGATTCGATCAACCCACCCGCCGTAGTAGCCTGCGAGCGCGCCGCATATCGTCCCGATAATCGCCGACACAGCAACGACCGTCAGCCCTACGCGCAGAGAAATACGCGCTCCGTAAACCACGCGTGCGAACACATCGCGTCCCGTCGCATCCGTCCCGAACCAATGTGCGCTCGAAGGCGGCAAATAACGAATCGCAAGGTTCGTCGTCGCCACATCCTGCGTCGCAATCAAAGGCGCGAAAACAGCGATGATGATGAGCGCGCCGACAATGACAAATCCGACAATGGCTAAACGATTCATACGGTGTTTGCGAAATCGCAAATCGGCAATTGCAAATCTAAAATTTACGAAACCCTGATGCGCGGATCGAGCCGTCGATAAAGTATGTCTGTCAGTGTGTTGGCGATAATGTATGTGACGCTGATGACGAGGACGCAGCCTTGCACAAGGCGATAGTCGCGTTTGCCGATACCATCGTCGATGAGCAGCAGGCCAATGCCCGGCCAGTTAAAAATCTTTTCGGTGATAATCGCGCCCGCCAGCAGCACGCCGAGTTGCAAGCCCAAGATTGTGACGACGGGAATCAAGCCGTTTTTCAGCACGTGTTTGTAAACGACTTTTGATTCGCTCAAGCCTTTGGCGCGCGCCGTGCGAACGTAGTCTTCGCCCATCTCTTCGATCACGCTCGACCTGACCATGCGCGTCAGAATTGCTGAAAGCGCCGCGCCCAGAGTGACGGCTGGCAAAATAATATCGCTCCAATCGTAGCGGCCTGACGGCGCGAATATGTGAAACTTGACGGCAAACGCATAGACGAGCAGCGGCCCGATAACGAAGCTCGGAAGACTGATGCCGAGAAGCGCAACGACGGATGAGAAATTGTCGATCCACGTTCCTTGATTTGTGCCCGCCACAACGCCGAGCGGAATGGCGATTAATACCGCAATCAAAAGCGCGGCAACGGCGAGTTCTATCGTCGCCGTATATCGCTCGAAGATTGTTTCGATGATCGGGCGATCAGTGCGGAAGGACGTTCCCATATCTCCGCGCAAAAGCCCGCGCCAGTATTCCGTGTAACGATTCTCCCAGCCGTGCCACTCGAAATGGCGTGTGTTCTGTTCGTCGCGTGGAAAAGAAAAAAAGAAGGGCGGGCGATCAAGGCCGTGTTGCTGGCGAAAGTCTGCGATTTGTTCGGGCGTCGCTGCTTCGCCCAAGATCGCTGTCGCCGGATCGCCCGGTACAAGCTCGATCAGCACGGTGACGAGCGAGACGACCGTCCACACGACAAGTAATAAAATAATAATGCGGCGCAGCAGGCCGAATAGCTTGTGCTTCATTGCGCGGGCAACGCGGAATTTTATAGTTCCATTGAAATAGAAAATTGCCTGCGGATAATAGCAGATTGCGTGAACGAAGGGCTATCGAGTGCAAAGGAAATCGCGGGAGAAAAGAGAGGCCGCCTTGAATGCGCGTGTTAGATGTAGTAAAAAATAGAGCGACAAAAATAAACGTAGCCCGGAGGCATTCGTGTTTTGAATTTCACGCGACAGCCCCGACAACCGCGCGTAAAGTAATGGAACACGAGCACCCGGGCTACGTTTATGATTACAAAGCCTTGTTCTTACATCGGCGTTGTAATCGAACCGGATATTTCAAATGTGCGTGCGCGAGCCGATATGAAGCGCCGCAATGCCACCCGTTAAATTTTTGTAATCAATTGCCTCGAAGCCGACATCCTGCATCATCTTTGCAAGCTGTTTCTGATCCGGGAAACGCGAGACGGAATCAGGTAAATATTCGTAAGCGCCGCGTGAACCGCTAACGAGACCGCCGATAAAAGGCAGCACCCGTGTAAAGTAAAGTTGAAATAAAGCGCGAAAGCCCGGCACAACAGGTTTCGAAAATTCTAGGATCGCCGCTTGGCCGCCCGGCTTTAGCACGCGCCGCAATTCACGCAAACCTTCCTCGACATTCGACAAATTTCGCAAACCGAACGCAATGCTGACCGCCTCGAAGGATTCAGCGGCGAAGGGCAAACGGAGCGCGTCCGCTTCGATGAATGGAATCAGCCTCTCACCTCTCGCAGCCTTGCGAGTAGCGATGTCGAGCATCGGGCGACAAAAATCTGTGCCGATGACGCGTGCCTGCGTGCCGTGTGCCGCCGCGAATTCAATTGCCAGATCGCCCGTGCCGCACGCGACATCAAGTACCTGAGCACCTGTTATTTCGAGGACAGGCTGCAATCTCTTTGCTACCAGACGCCGCCAGCGACGATCCGTGTTGCCGGATAAGAGATGATTTAAAAGATCATAGCGGCCTGCGATGCCTGCGAACATATCGCGTACACGGCGTGCGTGATTGCTTTCCGCGTCGTCTCTTTTGATGGGCACAGTTAACCTTATTCGTAAAAACAGATGGTTGCGGAAAACTTGCAATCAGTTTGCGAATTGATTATTGCGGCGGCTTGGGCGGCGGTAACTTATTTTGAATTGCATCACTGGCGGCACCCATGACTTCGACGCGGCCTGTGCGCTCGAAATCCGTTTTGAGTTGCGCGGCGCTGCCGACAGCAACAGAAGCAAGCGGCGCGCTGAGAAACAACCGCGCGGCGGTGCGTTGCATGGCGGCGGGCGTCACAGTCTTAATTTGTTTGATTTGATCCTCAAGCGCGTAGAGTTTGTATGTGTCCGCATCGAGCCATAAATCCGCGAGCGTTTCGGGTTGCTCGAATTGTTTGTTGAGCATGGCGAGGGCTTCCGCTCTCACGCGCTCAATCTCTGCGGCGGTGGGTTGCGTCGTCGCAAGCGTGTTCAGAACAGCGCGCGCGGCGGCGAGCGCATTTGCCGCCGTAGGCGCAGGCACGGACGCTCCCATCACGAAGATGCCGGGTAGCGCGTGGGTTTCATCGCGCACGAAGAAAGCGCTTTTGCCGAGTTGCGGAAAAGCCGTTTGCCAGCGGTCGCGCGCAAGCAGCGCAAGCAAAGTCGCCGTCGCATAGTTTTGGTCTGAACGAGTTATCGAGCGCGCCGCAAGCCGGATTTCCGCTGTCTCCGTATTAGGCAGATCAACGATCAGCGTGCGCGAGTCCGGCGCGGCGGGCTGGCGAAACGTCGGCGGCACAATCGCTTCGCTTTGACGCCACGCGCCGAGACGCTGCCTGAGCAGCCGCATCGCGCGTGTGGTATCTATGCCGCCGGTGACGACAAGCGTGGCATTGTTCGGGTTGAGAAAACGCTCGCGCGCAAATAACACATCGCTGCGTTCGATGCGCGCAAGGCTGTCGGCTGTGCCGGTAAAGGAACGCCCCAGCGGGTAGTCGCCAAAGAGCCTCGCAGCGATGGCGCGGTCGGCGATGGTGGCAGGCACAACGCTTGTTTCGCGGACGAGCTTGGCGCGGGCGTCGCGCAGCTTGGAAGCACTTTCGGCGGTGGGTGAAAAGTTGAAAATCGCGCTGCGCAATTGTTCTACGATGCGCTCGAATTCCGTCGCCCGCCCGCCGAGCGTGATGTTAATCGAGTCTGCGTCGGTCGTGACAAGCAGCCGCCCGCCGAGTTCTTCCGTGAAATACTCGCGCGTCGCGGGGTCTGGAAAAAGCGCGTCGCCGAGCAAGGCCATCGTGCCCGCTTTGCCCGCCGTGTCGAAGATTGCGCCGCTGTGTATGCGCAGTTTCAAAAACACATTGGCATCGCCCGGACGCGGCGAAAGCACAACGCGCAGGCCGTTCAATAATTGCTCGCGGCGCGGTTCCGGCGGATTTTGCGCGGCGGCAACGTGCGGCAAACACAAGCCGTAGAAAGCAATGAAAAAAAGCAGCGCCGTCAAAGCGGCTTTGCGTGTGATAAAAGAATTTGTTTGAGCGTTCATAATTCGACGAAAATCTCTGGGATCGAGCGCGTTTGGAAAACGGGCGAAAGGCAGCTTGTCCGCCTTCCTGTGCCTTTGATGCAGCAGGACTTTGGATCGGTGTAGGGCAAGCGAAAACAGTTTAGAGATAGGCGTGGCGGCGCGTCAACCGTTTGGCCTTGCCGCGCATCGAAGCTTTGTCTGCTTTAGCGACCGGACGGGAAGCGTGCGCCCGTTTCACACGTTTCCGACAGAAGGGTATAATGAGAAAGCAGGACTGGAGCTTTGCGTGGTTCGGGCGACATTCGGCAGCCTCTTTTGCCGCTTCGCAAATTAATTTGAAGCTGAAGCGTATCTTTTCAACGGCTGCCGGTAATAATCAAAAGGGAAGCGATTCCTGTTGAACCGAAGGGGCCGCGTTGCCCGATAAAAGCACAGATGCACAACTTTTAGAGCGCGCGAATCGCGGCGACGAAGAAGCCTTTCTGGCTTTGTACAGAGGCCACCGTGATACTGTTTTTCGCTTCGCTTACAGGCTGCTCGGCTCCGTTGAAGCGGCGGAAGACATTACGCAGGACTGCTTCCTGAGCGCGCTGAAGCATCCTGAACGGTTCGATGAACGGCGCGCTTCTTTGCGAACGTATTTATGCGCGGCGGCGAGAAATCTGGCGATGAAACATTTTCGCCGCGCCGGACGTGAAATCGCGATTGAGGAAACGCCCGAAGATTTTGTTTACGGGCGCGCCGCACCGGAGCAGCCTTTGAGCAAGCTGCTCGATGAAGAATTATCGGAGACAGTGCGCCGTGCAGTCGCCGGATTGCCGCCGCTGCAACGCGAGGCGCTCGTGCTTTTCGAGTATGAAGATTTTACGCTCGTGGAGATTGCGGCGATTACAGGAGCGGATACGGGAACGATCAAGGCGCGTCTTTATCGCGCACGCGAGCGCTTGAGACGAACCTTAGCGCCGTATTTCAAAGCGCATGAAGCCGCCGCCGAAGTGTTGGAGAAGCATTGAGATGAGCGACGATAAACGAGATCAACGCGATTCTTCTTTCGATAGGGAATTGATTGCGTCCGATACTGAATCGAACGGCGCGGAGACGGTTGAAGACAAAGAGCTGAGGCAGTTGTTGGAGAGTTGGCGTGCGCCTGTTGTTGCCGCATCGCACGAAAGGCGTCTTGTCGAAGCATATCGCCAGCAACAAAGTGAACAGGGTGCGGATGCCGCCGCACTCCGCCAGAATAATAACGAGGTAGCGAAGATGAAAACATGCACAACGTGCCACGAAGAGTTTGCTGATAAGTTCAGCTTTTGCCCGGTTGACGGCACACCGCTCAACGGCTTAAACGCAGGCGCGGTTGATCCCGTCCTGACTTCAGTCGAGGAGCCTGTCACGATGGCGGCCACCAACGCGCACGTGCCAGCCAACGGCGACGGCAATCTTCCTTCTGCTGACGGTAACGGAAAATATGTTCTCGGCGATGGTGGCTTTGCCGCACAGGATAACGTGGCGGCAAGCGCGGCGGCGGGAGCATCTGTAGGAGCATCGGCAGCAGCAAGCAGCAAGGACGAATTTCATTTGACGATGATCGAGGACGCTGGCCTCATCAATCGCCTGACGACGGAATTGCGTGAAGTGGCACAGGCGTCGCAGTTGACGTGGCCGGAATTCAAGCGCGATCCGGTGGGCTTTACGCGACGCTCTGCCGCCGCTTACGGCGCGCTGACATTGCGTTTCTTTCGCGGGCCGAACGTCGCGCTGGCCTGTCTCATCGCAATCTTTACGGTCATCTCGGCTATCATCATCATCGGCCTGCTTGATCGTCGTCCGCAGGTTGCGCAAACCGAGCAGGAACGAGTAGATCAACTTCTCGATTTCTCGGAAGTGCAGGAAATTCCCGAGGAACAAAAGCCCGTTGAAAAAGGCAACGCCGGAATGAACAAAGGCAAGGGTGGCGGTTCAAAGCAGAAACAGGAACGGCCTTCGGGCGGCGGCGGTGGCGGTCAGGAGCAGCAGAAACCTGTTTCGCAGGGCAAGCCTCCGCAAGCTTCTTTAGATGTTCCACCGATTGTTCGTCCGCCCGTTACTCCGCCAGCGATTAAAAACCCGAAGCTGCCGACTCCCGTGACGATTGATCTCGATCCCATGCTGGCGAGAAACAATTTGCCGCCGATGCCTTACGGTGACTTGAAATCCAAGTCAACAGACCCGTCGGCGGGCGAGGGTTCTAATGGCGGTCTCGGAAACGGTAAAGGTCTCGGTGCAGGCCCGGGCGAAGGCGGCGGTTTAGGGCCGGGACGCGGTGGCAATACAGGTGGCGCTGATCGCGGACTCGGTGGCGGCGGCCCGGGCGGCGGTGGTGGTGGCGCTCCGGTTGATTACAATAAGGTTTTCAAGCAGAACGAAGTAACGTCGAAAGTACAAATCTTATCCAAGCCGGAAGCGCAGTTTACCGAAGAAGCGCGCAAGAATCAGGCGATGGGAACCATTAGATTACGCGCAGTGTTTTCGTCAACAGGTCAGGTAACGGGTATTACGCCGGTGACCAGATTGCCGTATGGCTTAACGGAGAACGCGATTGCAGCAGCGCGTCAGATCAAATTCATTCCGGCGAAGAAAGATGGACGGCCTGTTTCTGTTTACGTTACACTTGAATACAATCTGAACATGTACTAATGCATGGCGATTCATCGCTTCCCAGTTAAAAGAAGAAACAGCGTTCAGCTAATTAGAAGCTGAACGCTGTTTCTTCTTTTGTGAGCCGTTGAGTTTGCGTGAGATTATTTAACGCTTGCCGACGAGTTCTTCGGCGACGCGGCGAATGCGTTTGATGCCTTCCTGTAAACGATCAAGTGAGGTTGCGTAAGAGATGCGTATAAAACCTTCCGCGCCGAAGCCCGTGCCGTCCGTCACTACCGTATGCTCTTCCATTAACAATTTATTCGCAAACTCGCCCGACGTTTTTACTTCGCCGCCCAACAACTCGCGCACGTTCGGGAAAGCATAAAACGCTCCTTCGGGATGCGCACAACAAATGCCCGGAATATCCGCAAGCGCTGCAAGCAGCCAATCGCGCCGCCTCGTATATTCATCCAGCATCTTCTGCACGGAATCCTGCGCGCCGTCGAATGCTTCGGCAGCCGCGCGTTGCGCCATCGAGTTCGGATGAGTCGTCGTGTGTCCCTGCACCTTCAACATCTCGCGCGTCCATGCGGGCGGCGCAAGCGAATAGCCGACGCGCCAGCCCGTCATCGCATACGTCTTGGAAAACGATCCGGCGACGCACAAGTTTTTGCGTAGCTCCGGCGCTAACATCGCCGCGCTGTAAACTTCAGCCGGTGGATAAACGAATCGCAAATAACATTCGTCCGTAATCGCATAGACGCCGCGCTTCGTCAGAACTTCCATGATTCGCTGAAACTCTCCGGGCGGAATCAAGCGCCCCGTCGGATTGTTCGGCGAGTTGAGAATAATCAACTTGGTGCGCGGTGTGATAGCGCGCTCGACCTGTTCGGCGGTCAAAACAAACCCCGTTTCCTCCGTCTCGATGAAAACGGGCGTCGCGCGCGCGAAGGTTACAAGCTCTGGGAACGTCACCCAGTAAGGTTTGACGATCAAGACTTCATCGCCGGTGCTGACGAGCGACACAATCGCATTGAAGATCGCCGTCTTGCCGCCGCTTGTCGCCATCACTTCCGTCTTGTCGAAGTGCGCGCCGAACTCGCGCTCGTAATAAGCGATGATCGCGTCTTGCAGCGTGCGCGTTCCGGCTGTCGGCGTGTACTTCGTTTCGCCCAGACGCATCGCTTCCTGTGCCGCCTGTTTAATATTATCCGGCGTGTCGAAATCAGGTTCGCCCGCCCCTAGGTCTACCACGTCAACGCCTTCCGCGCGCAACTTAACAGCAGCCTGCATCGCGGCGAGCGTCGTCGAAGCCTGCATCTTCGCCACGTTATCGGCGGCAGGAAATTTATCGCCCACTAATTTTGTCATGGCAGATTCATTAAAAGAGAACGCGCGTCGAAATCTTGGAACACAAGCGAGTATATCACTGCACCGCATCGCTTAAACTCCATTTGATTTTCGCTTCATGCGCTCCATCACGAACGCGGGAACGAGGCCATCAATCGCGCCGCCCAGCCCGAACACTTCCTTGACGATCCGCGAGCTAACATACGAGTAATCTTCGTGCGGCATCATAAACACAGTCTCTATGCGCGGCTCGAGCCTTCGATTCATCAAAGCCATTTGCAATTCGTATTCGTAATCCGAAATCGCGCGAATGCCGCGCACAATCGTCTGCGCCTCGCGCTCGACGGCATATTTTACTAACAAGCCTTGAAAATTATCGACACGAAGCACGCACGCGCCTTTGTTTATTTCGCCCGTCAATTGTTCCAGCATCTCCACGCGCTCTTCAATCGTGAACATCGGTTTTTTGTCGGGATGAACGAGAATGGCGATAATGATTTCGTCGAATAGTTTGCAGCCGCGCTCGATAATGTCCAGATGACCGTTCGTCACAGGATCGAATGAGCCGGGATAAATCGCGCGTCGCATCTTGAAAAAATAGTAGTGATTACAAAACCGAAATGAAGTAGTCCGCGAGCAAAATTAACACACGCGGACGCAACAAACAACGAAGGCCGTCGAACTACTTTGCAGCAGCTTGACGGCCTCGCACAAGCATCCGTTTAGCTCAACTCGTCGCGCGTCGGGCGAATCGGAACAGTCGTGGAAGATGACACTGTTCGCGCTGTGCGTGTAACGCCTTCATCGAGCGCACGCTGGTTAGCTGCGACTGCCAAGTTTTTTCCGCTCTCATACCAAGACTCGGTAATTTTCGCCGCCACGTCGCGCCCGCCAAGCCCGAACGCCAGCCCGACGGCCAACGCAATCGCTCCCACAAACCCTATGAACAAAGTGTTCACGACGACAGCCGCGATGCCGAGTTGATTAATCGCGGCGATGACGGCGAATCCGATCACAGCGTAGCGCGTTAGCGTCGCCAGCAGATTCGGATTGCCGACGCCCATCTCCGACACAGAGCCGCGCACAAGTCCCGAAAGGAATTTTGCGATCAGCGCGCCGATCACAATGATAACCATCGCCACCACGATGTTCGGAATAAACAAAATAATGCTGTTGATAATCGCCGTGATTTGCGGCATCCCGAGAATGTTTGCCGCCGCCTGAATAAAGATCAGGCGTATGAACCACTTGATGAGTTCGGCGATCAATTTGGAAGTCGTCCATGCGGTGCCGGAACGCACGATAAAATCGTTGATGCCGGAGTGATGCACGGCGCGCTCTAGCCCGATTGCCCGCAGACCTTTTTCGATCAATCGAGCGAGCGCACCCGAAATGACCCATCCAATGACGAGCACGATCAGCGCTCCGATCAAGGCCGGTAAAAAAGTCATAAAGCTGTTCAGCGCGTTGTTGAACGAAAGCCACACGGCATCGCTCGTAGTTCGTATTTGCAAAATTGAAACTCCTTCGTCGGGCAAAAGGTGGGAAATCACAATCATTGTCTCAAAAACCGCACGCCGCTTCAAAGCAGAAACAAAAAACGATGCGGGAAACAATGAACACGTCAACACAAATATAAAAGTTCAGTGCATAATGCGTGGCAACTTTCATTTGACCTTACTCCGATTCGTGCCTCGTTTGCAATAGCGATAAAGCGTGCGTCGCTTGACAGTCCGGCGCGCCGTGTTGTTCAATAATGACCGAAACAAACGTGGTGAGTTAAGGCAACTTGCGGCCACGAAAAACAAACTGCTAAACAGCTCGGCGAGTCTTTCCATTAAGACCACTCGAAAACAGCTTTTCACGGAAAGCCCCGCGTTGTTTGGCGCGGGGTTTTCCCTTGCGCCCTTTCATAAAAGACAATCGCCGTAACGGACATTAACTTACATGAACACAAATTTTCTTGACGCACTAAAAGAACGCCTCATCGTCTTTGACGGCGCGATGGGGACAAACATTCAAACGCAGAACTTGACGGCGGATGATTTCGGCGGCGCGCATCTCGAAGGCTGCAACGAGTATCTGCTGATTAGCAAGCCCGCAGCGATTGAAAAAGTCCACGCAGATTTTTTCAGCGTCGGCTGCGATGTCGTCGAAACGAACTCCTTCGGCTCGACTCCCATTGTCCTCGCCGAATACGACATCGCGCATCTTACATACGAACTAAATCTCAAAGCCGCTCAACTCGCAAAACGCGTCGCAAATGATTTCTCGACGCCGGACAAACCGCGCTGGGTTTCCGGTTCGATAGGCCCCGGCACGAAGCTGCCGACGCTCGGGCACATTACTTTCAAAGACCTCAAAGCTGCCTACGCGGATCAAGTGCGTGGCCTCATAGAAGGCGGCGTGGACTTGCTTCAAGTCGAAACCTGTCAGGACTTGCTGCAAACAAAGGCGGCTCTGTCAGCCATTTTTGAATTCTTCGGGCAAGCCAAACGCTGCGTGCCCGTCATCGCGCAAGTGACCATCGAACTCTTCGGCACGATGCTCAACGGCACGGAAATCAACGCCGCCTTGACCGCGCTCGAACCATTCCCGATTGATGTCATCGGCATGAACTGCGGGACAGGCCCCAAGCACATGACCGAGAGCATCCGTTATCTCTGCGAGAACGCGCCCAAGTTTGTTTCCGTGCTGCCGAACGCGGGCTTGCCGCAAGTCAAAGACGGCGCGCAGCACTACGACGAAACGCCCGAATCCTTCACCGCGCAAATCACGCACTTCGCAAAAGATTTCGGCGTCAACATCGTCGGCGGCTGCTGCGGCACGACGCCCGCGCATCTGAAGGCGGTTGTCGAAGCCATGCGCGACGTGACGCCGAAACAGCGCGACGCGAAATTGATTCCATCCGCTTCTTCAATCTACTTTCAACAGCCCTACGTGCAGGACACTTCGTTTCTCATCGTCGGCGAGCGCGTCAACGCTTCCGGCTCAAAAAAGATGCGCGATCTCTTGAACGCGGAAGATTGGGACGGTCTCGTTGCGTTAGCACGCGAGCAGGAACGCGAAGGCGCGCACATACTCGATGTCAATGTGGATTTCGTCGGGCGCGACGGCGAAGAAGATATGCACGCGCTCGCCGCGCGTCTCGCCACGAGCGTCAAGATTCCGCTGATGCTCGATTCCACCGAATGGCAAAAGATGGAAGCGGGACTTCAGCACGCGGGCGGCAAGTGCATCTTAAATTCAACGAACTACGAAGACGGCGTGCCGCGCTTTCTAAAGGTCGTTGACCTCGCCAAAGCTTACGGCGCAAGCATCGTCATCGGCACAATCGACGAAGAAGGAATGGCGCGCACAGCGGATGGCAAATTCAAGATCGCCCAACGCGCTTACGAGCAGGCGACGAAGGAATACGGCCTCGCCGCGCACGACATTTTCTTTGATCCGCTCGCGCTGCCCATTTCGACGGGCATCGAAGAAGACCGCCGCAACGCCGCCGAAACCATCGAAGGCATTCGCCGCATCAAAGCGGAATTGCCGGAGTGCTTTACTATCCTCGGCGTCTCCAATGTTTCCTTCGGCCTTCATCCGCCGTCGCGCATCGTCTTAAATTCCGTCTTCCTGCACGAAGCCGTTGAAGCAGGCCTCGACGCGGCAATCGTCAACGCCAGCAAAATCGTTCCGCTCAATCGCATAGACGACCGCGAACGTGAAGTCGCGCGCCAGCTTATTTATGACGAGCGAAAGTTCGACGGCGACATATGCACTTACGATCCGCTGACAGAATTCACCAAACTCTTTGAAGGCGTCTCGACAAAAAGCGTCAAAAAAGACGTGAGCAATCTGCCCGTCGAAGAACAGCTGAAGCGTCACATTATCGACGGGGAAAAAATCGGCCTCGAAGCCGCGTTGAAAGTCGCGCTCGAAAAATACTCTGCGCTTGAAATTATCAATAACACTCTGCTCGACGGCATGAAGACAGTCGGCGAACTCTTCGGCAGCGGACAGATGCAACTTCCGTTCGTGCTGCAATCGGCGGAAGCGATGAAAACGGCTGTACGCTTTCTTGAACCCTTCATCGAAAGAAAAGGCGGCGCAACCGAAAAGGGCACGATGATTCTCGCCACCGTCAAAGGCGACGTTCACGACATAGGCAAAAATCTCGTTGACATCATCCTCACCAACAACGGCTACAAAGTTATCAATTTAGGTATTAAGCAGCCAATTGAAAACATCATCAACGCGTTTGAAGACCACGGTGCGGACGCCATCGGCATGAGCGGCCTGCTCGTCAAATCAACGCTCATCATGCGCGAGAATCTGGAATTGATGAACGAGCGCGGCATCGGCGTGCCAGTCGTTCTGGGCGGCGCGGCGTTGACACGGCGCTACGTCGAAGACGATCTGCGGGATATATATAACGGCGCGCTTTTTTACGCGAAGGACGCCTTTGACGGCCTGCATACGATGGACGAATTGACGGGCGGCGGCGCAGCAGCAAACGGGAACGGCGCGGCGAAGGAATCTGCAATTGCGGCGACGGCGGAGACGACGCACGCGCTCAGCAAAAATCGCATCAGCGAACCCGACGACACAGAAGATTTAGTCGGGGAAGATGCGAAACTAGGAATCAACACTACCCGCGCTGTGAGGCCGCGCGCTGCCACAAAAATTTCCGGGGACACGACGCACACCACACGCTCTGACATACGCACGGATGTTTGCATTCCGCCTGCTCCGTTCTACGGCTCGCGCGTTGTCGAAGACATTTCGCTTGACGATGTTTTCGCGCTCGCCAACGAAACCGCTTTGTTCAAAGGCCAATGGCAATTCAAGCAGGGCAAAATGCCCGCCGAAGAATATCGCGCTCTCGTCGCAAATCATGTGCGCCCGATCTACGATGCTTTGAAGGAGCGCTGCAAACGTGAAGCGCTGCTTGTGCCGCGCGTCGTCTACGGTTATTTCCCGTGTCAATCAAACGGCAACGATTTAATCATTTATCAGGATGATGAGCGCATAGAGCGCATGAGATTTACGTTCCCGCGCCAGCCCGCCGGAAAGCGTTTGTGCCTCGCAGATTACTTTGCGGCGCAGGATTCCGGGCGCATGGATGTGGCGGCGTTTCATCTTGTCACGGTCGGACTTCGCGCAAGCGAATACGCGCAGGAGCTTTTCAAATCCGACAACTACGCGGACTATCTTTACTTTCACGGCTTGAGCGTCGAAGCGGCGGAAGCTCTCGCCGAACTCTGGCACAAGCGCATCCGCGAAGAACTAGGCATCGCAGGCAAAGACGCGAAGGAAGTAACGAAGCTTTTTCATCAAGGCTATCAAGGCTCGCGCTTCAGCTTCGGCTATCCGGCGTGCCCGAACCTCGAAGATCAAACAAAGCTTTTCGAGTTGATTGATCCCTCGCGCATTGACGTAACTCTGTCAGAGGAATATCAGCTCGAGCCGGAGCAATCGACCTCCGCAATTATCGTGCATCACGAAGACGCAAAATATTTTTCGATTGATTGACGTGGTAGAAATATAGAAGTAGGCGTATGGCTTTAGTCGATCCTGTTTCCCCTGACGGCGAAATCACGCAAGCGGAACAAATCGTTACCGAAAAACTCGATGCCCGCGACCCGACGCAGGATGAACTGGGTGTGCTCTCGCCCGTTGAGCGCTTCGCTTTTCGCATTGCGCATCGGATGAATCAAGGAAGGCTCAAGCGTTTCTGGACATGGTTTCAGCGCCGTCTCGGTTCAATCTGGATTCATCTTTCGACTTATAATCTGCTGCGCGTTTACGGTCTCGAACACATTGAAGCCGTCGCGCCCGCGCGCCCGCTTCTGCTCGCCGCCAATCACCGCTCGTTCTTCGACATGTACGTTGTTTCGACGATTCTGTTTCGTCGCACGAAATGGCCGAAGAAGCTTTTTTTTCCGGTGCGCGCGATATTGTTCTACGACTCTTTGCGCGGCCTTCTCATCAATTTCCTGATGGGCTGGTGGAGCATGTACCCACCGATTTTTGCGAGCAACGAAAAACGGCTCTTTGATAAATTTTCGATGCGCCGCTTGACTGATCTTTGTCGGCAAGGTGAAGGCCACGTTATCGGTTTCCACCCGGAAGGCAGGCGCAATTTGAGCGATGATCCATATTCGCTTTTACGCGCGCAGCCCGGCATCGGCAAGCTTATCAAGGACGCCGCGCCGCAAGTGATTCCCGTTTTCATCGCCGGACTCGGCAATGATCTGCCGCGACAAGTTTTGAGCAACTGGCGCAATGGTGAACCCATACGCGTACACTTCGGCGCGCCGCTCGATCTCCGCGAATACCTCGCCAAGCCTGACCGACTTCGCACCTACAAAGAAATTGCGGATTACGTGATGCTCAAAATCGCCGAACTCGGCGAGCAAGACCGCGCGATGCATTTATCTGAATCTGCGCCGAAATTGCCGGACAGTCTCGGCGTCGCGCCCAGCGAAAGCGTTTCCGCCCAAAACAACGCAGCCACCCAAACAGAAACCACAGATGTCCGCTCTGCCGCTCGTCATCGTTAACCCTACCTCCGCAAACGGCGCGACAGGGCGTCGCTGGCCTGCCATTGCGAGCGATCTGCGCACGCACTTCGGCGCGTTTGCAATGGCTTTCACCAAACGGGCAGGCGACGGACGTGTGATAGCCGCGCGGGAAGCAAAAGCGGGAAGAGAATTGATCGTCGCTTGCGGCGGCGACGGCACGATCAATGAAGTCGCGGGCGGCATTCTCGAATCCGGCGCGGATGCGGAGTTAGGAGTATTGCCAAGCGGCACGGGCGGCGATTTTCGTCGCACACTCGAAATTTCAAACAACGCCGCCGACGCCGCGCGCACACTGCGCACAGGCCGCACGCGCCGCATAGACATAGGCCGCGTCGCTTTTACCGATCATCACGGCGAACAATCTTCAAGATACTTTATCGGCGTCGCGTCGTTCGGCATCAGCGGCGAAGTAATCCGTCGCGTCAAGGCAAATGCTGCGACGCCGGACTCGCTTGCGTCTTCGCTTAACAGGCTTGGCGGCAAAGTTTCTTTCGCTGTGGCGACGCTCGGCGCGACGCTTGCGCAGCCCGCAACGAACGTGCTGATTCACATTGACGACGAGCCGGAGCGCCGCTTTACCGTCGCCAGCTTTTGCATCGCCAACGCGCGCTATTTCGGCGGCGGCATGAAGATAGCGCCCGAAGCAAAATTAAACGATGGGCTTTTTGATGTCGTCGTCATTGGCGAACTCGGCGCAAGCGACACACTCTTAAACGCGCCAAAGCTTTATCTCGGCGCACATCTCGGTATGCGGCAGGTTCGACACACGTTCGCCCGATGCGTTGCCGCGCGGTCTGCGAAAGATGACGATGAAGTTTTGATTGAAGTGGATGGAGAACTGCCCGGAAGACTTCCGGCGACGTTTGAAATTTTGCCGTTGGCCTTACGCGTGAGATGCCCGGCCTGATTTATCGCAACATAAAAATTGCTTCAACAGGATCACACGGTCAATTTCAAACACACGGTTTATTTTGTCAGACAATGCTTATTCAAAAATCTCACTGACGCCAAATTGGAAACCGGAGATAACGTCGCCACCATCGAGCATGTCCTTCTCTGTCAGCGTTATGATGTCGGTGAGCGAGCGGTAAACGGTAACGATGCGCAGGCGCGGGCTAACCACCCAGACAAGACGTGCTCCTGCCTGCAAATATTCCTGCACTTTATTTTCAACTTCGGAAACTGTGTCGCCGGGACTATTTACTTCCACTGCGAGGTCTGGCGCTTCCGGCCAGAAGCCTTCCGGTTCGCCGATTCGAGCAATCTGTTGTTGCCGCACAAACGCGATGTCCGGCGCGCGCACTGTGTCTGGATTCGTCGAGAGTTTGAAGCCCGTTTCCGCGCCGTAAACAGCGCCGAGCCTGTGTGCCTTCACATACTGCGCGAGGGGCGCAGTCAAGTTCACTACAATTCGCCCGTGTTTGTGTCCAGCCGGAGACATTTTTATCAATTCTCCTTTAACGAGTTCGGAACGCAAATCATCTGTCGGCATCATGTAAAGCTCTTGCGCAGTTATTAGCTGTGTGGTCGCGCTCATCTCGATGTTTCCTCATGGCTGATTGAATGCTTTAGCCTGCAACTCTGAAGGCATCTCCGCCGAGAAAGTTTTCGCGCACATACGCGATTGTTTCCTGCAATGTCTCGCCCGCATCGCGCGTGGTGAAAGCGAGTTCACGCGCGGCTTTCGACGCATCAAGATACCAGAAATATTCGGCCATCTCGACACTCGTCGGTTCAACAGGCGGAGTGAGATTCCAATGGCTGTAAAGCGAGTGAAGAACTTGCGCGCCGCCGATTGCCAATTTTTTCGGAAAAGAAAAACGCGGCGCAGTGGTTTTCGTTAAGCGTTCGAGGCGCGCGAAGAATTTGTCGAAATTCCAATTGACGCTTCCCAGTAGATAACGCTCCGCATGTTTCCCGTCGGTCATCGCGCGCGGAAAAACTTTCGCCGCGTCGCGCACGTCCACGAAGTTCAATCCACCGCCGGGCACGGCACTGATCTTGCGCGCAAGAAAATCAAGGATTACTTTCGTCGAACTGAGGCGTTCGTCGCCGGGGCCTAGCAGCAAACTAGGATTGAGCATCACGAGACGCAATCCGCTGCCTGTGAAGGATTCGAGCGCGACGCGTTCCTGATAAAATTTGCTCGCGTAGTAAGGCCAGCGCGTGATGATGTCAAGGGGGGGCGGCCATTCCTCGTTCGGCACGATGTCGCCGGATTCCGTCACGGCAATCGTCCCGCTCGTCGAAGCCATCACAATTGATTTTACGCTCGTCGCACGCGCCGCTTCGCAAAGCAATCGCGTGCCGTCAACATGCACGCTGTACATGCGGCGCGCATCATGAGGTTCATGCGAAACGAATCCCGCCAGATGATAAATCTCCGCAACATCTTCAACGGCGCGCGCTGCATCCGCAGGATTTGTGATTGAGCCTGAAACGACATCCACGCCACGCTCGACCATCCATTGCGGCAGAGTTGCGGCGGTCGTCAACACGCGGAGGTTTTTCACGCCTGCGTCCAGCAGTTCACGCACGACATGCTGGCCGAGAAAGCCCGTGCCGCCTGTGACGAGCGTCCACTTCGTCGCGAGTTTTACTAAAGCCTGACTCTCAATAATTTTAGTTTTAGTCGCGCTCTGCGTGGCCTTGCCGGTAACACGCTTCTTGCTAATAGTTTTTTTCGTTACCATAAAAAGCAGTATTCAGGAGTCAGAAGTCAGGAGACAGAATAAACGCAAGAAGCTTGAGCATGAACAACATGAAGGTAACCGTCGTTGCTTACATTCTTTTCTTCATTCTGACTCCTGAATACTGACTTCTGACTCCTGTTTTTAGTCTCCAGCGGCGAGATGCGGAATTGATGCGCTGCGTTCTGCTTCCGCTTTAGTTTCCGCTGCTTGCGCGCGCCGTTCAGTGCGCCAGCGTTTACGCGTTGCTTTTGCGTCGAAGGTTAGCCGCGTGCCATCACGCAAGTTTGCGACTTCATGATGAACAAGCTCGGCAATTAAACGATAGGCTTCGGCGCGCGCCATGTCCTTCGTCATTTTCTCTAATTCTTCGATTGAAAGATAACGCCCGATGCGCGCGCCGATCTCGCGGCTGCGTAGGACGTTCGATCCCTTCGGCATCGCTTCGTATGTGCCGCGAAGATAAAGCGGCAGAATGCCAACGCGTGACGACAACGCGAGATAACCGATGACGGGTTTAAATTCCGCAAGTTCGCCTGTCATTGAGCGTGTGCCTTCGGGAAAGATCAGCGCGTTGTAGCCGCGCTCAAGAAATGAACGCGCGTGTCGCAAGGATTGACGCAGAGAGCCGCTGCGCTCCATTGGAACAAGATTCGTGAAGTTGTCCATGTAGGCGCGCTTGTATTTGTTGTCGAAGAAATAATCCGCCGCCGCAAGTGCAACCATGTCTGTGCCCGCTTCGCCGAGAGCCATCTTCGCCAGCCCCATGTCGAGGTGCGAAGCGTGATTGGCGGCGACGATAAAGTTTGTATGCACGGGAATGTGCGAGCGCCCTTCGTAACGCGTGTGCAGAAACTTTTCGTAAAAGGCGCGCTGCAAAACGTCGAGTCCGCGATTGCCGACGGTTCGGATAAATGAGGGAATGTAAATTTCCTCTTCGTCACTGCTAATGCTATCGCGCGAATGATCGTCGTTGATAATTGATGCAGGTTCAGGCGTGTGCGTGGATGATTGACGCGACACGACGGTGGCGAGTTCGCGCAGGGTTTGCACTTCCGTGAGAGTGTCCGGCGAAAGCAGTGTGCCGCCCGCGTTTTCAATCGCGGTGGCAAGTTCGACGTACATCAAACTATCGAAACCGAGATCGCTGAAACGCGAATCAAAGCTGACGCTCGCGCGCGGACGGTTCGCAACGCTCGCTACCACATCGAGCAACCAACGCGTATCCTTCGCGCCGTTCTCCTGCGACTTGCTTTCGACTGCTGCCGATACCGCGTTGCGCAATCTGTTTTCGAGCGCTTCCATTTGCACGACGACTTCGCGGCGTTTAACTTTGCGGGTCGCCGTGCGCGGCAGTTCGTCGTCGGAAAAATGAAGCACCTTGACGCGCTTGTAAAAGGGAGTCGCGGAAGAGACAAAGCGAAAATGTTCTTCGATTTTACGCCGCGCTTCTTCACGCGAAAGCGACAAATCCTGATCGTAATCCGGCACGACGAGCGCCGCGACTTTCTCGCCTGCGCCGTCAGGGAGTCCGACGATGCTCATCTCTTTAATGAAAATCGAATTGCCGTAAATCTCTTCGATTTCGTCCGGGTAAACATTTTTGCCGTTCGTATCGACGATGATTTCTTTCGAGCGCCCGACGAGATACAAATTATTGTTTGCATCGAAGCGCCCTAAATCGCCTGTGCGAAGCCAGCGGTCAATAATCGTCGCGCGCGTCGCCGCGTCGTTCTCGAAATAGCCCGCCATGATATTCGGGCCGCGCGCGACTACTTCACCGACGCCTGTTTCATCTGCATCGATAATCTTTACTTCGATGCCGGGCAAAGGGCTTCCGACGCTACCTGGGAGCATACGATTCTGCGGGCGCGTGAAGGTCAGCACGGGCGAGGCTTCCGTCAGTCCGTAGCCTTCGAGAATCGTAAAGCCGAGTCCGTGAAAATCTCTCTGTATCTTCTCGCTCAAAGCCGAGCCGCCGCTGACAAGGTAACGTATGCGCCCGCCGAGTCCTTCGTGAATCGGGTAAAAAATCAGTTGGCCCAGATTGAGCGGCGTGCGATCACGCAGCCACCCGTTAGCGCGAATTAAAATATCTGCGAAGCGCCCGATCCAAGGACTTTGCTCGTTGAATCTATTTCTGATGCGGCGATGCAGTAGTTCCCACACGGCGGGGACGCCGACCATGCCTGTGACGTGGCCGTTGTTGATGGCGCGAGCTAGAGCTTCGCTTGTTCGCTCCGGCAAATAAGTAATCTGCGCGCCGCGACTCAAGGGCGTAAGAAAACCTGCGGAGAACTCGAACGTGTGATGCAGCGGCAACACAGACAGCGCGCCGTCTCTTGTTGACATGTCGAGCACGCTGGAGAGCATCGAAACCATGCTCGTAAAATTGCGGTGCGAGAGCATCACGCCTTTCGGCTGGCCTGTCGTGCCGGAAGTGAAAATGAGCGAGGCGATGCTTTGCGCGTGCGCGCGTTGCGGCAAAAGAGCGAGGCGCGTGTCTTCCGTCGCTTCGTCCGGCATCGCAAATACTTCAGCGAAACGCCAGATGCGCGTTTCATTTAATCCTGCTTCCGCTAATCTTTCTTGCAGATCGGAATGCTCCGCATCCATTTCTTCGCTGAGAATAATGCCGAAGGCTGAGCCAGCGCGGGCGAAGTTGACGACCTCATCCGTCGTGCTTTGCGGATCAACGGGAATACACGTTGCGCCCGCCTTGAGCACGCCGAAATAGCTCATGCCCCATTCGGGCGCGTTGTTGCTCAAGAGCATCACGCGATCAGTCGGCTTCACGCCTTCGCTCGCCAGAAACGCTCCGGCGCGAAAACTCAATTCGCGCAAGTTCGCGTAAGTATATTGCTCTGTGCGCCCGTCGCGTTCGATGCGCATGGCAACGCGCGTGGCATGACGCTTTGTCGAAGTCTCGAAGAGTTCCATCAGATCGCGGAACGTGTAAACGCGTTTCGGTTGCGCGCGCATATCTTCTTCGAGCGTCGGGAAGACCCATTTTTTGAGGCCGGGAAAATGCACGTTCATCCAGTAGTCGTACCAATCAATTGTCTCCGGATGCCACGACAAAAGCCCTTGTTCGTCTTTGCGTATGCGCGAGAAAAGCGAGCGCACATTATCCGCGCGAAAGATATACGCGTTTTCGACCATGAACGGGCGAAACATCTCGAACGCTTCGGCTGTTTCACCTGTCAACTCTTCGACGCGATTGATGGTTTCTTTGGCGCGGTCAATCACATCCGCAACTCTTCCGCCGCCCCAGCGCGGGCGCACGCGGTCAAGCAAGCCATTAACTTTCTTCGCCGCCGCGTTAACCATCGGCGTGGATGTTTTATCGAATCGCGCGGGCGTCACGGGACGCGCTTCCATACGCGCGGCAAGTTGGTTGACGAGTTTGAAGCCCGTTTCCTTTTCCTGAAAATACTTGCGCTTATAGAGACCGAGCAGCCCGACGATGCGGCGCATTTCGTTCGGGCGCGTGTCGCCTGTCGCCGCTTGATGAACAAGGCGCGGTTCCTCAACGCAGGCTTCGGCGGCGACGGCGAGCATCACTGCGGCGACTTCATCGACGGGCGTGATGTCTAAAATTAATTTCTCGTTGACGGGAATCTGCGTCTGGCCCTTGAGCGTGATGAAGATGAGCGGCGCGGTTGTCGTAAAGCCTTCGTTCCAGCCGGGAAAAGGATACGTGCGCGCAGATTCGACGATGCTTGGCCGGACGATGCTCTTGACGATTCCTGATTCGGCGGCAACGAGTTGTTCGCCGAGACTCTTGGTGTAAGTGTAGATATTCGGCCAGCCCCACCATGCAGCGCGTTCGATGCCGAGGTCCGTTAGGCGCGTGCGCGTCCATACTTTTCGTTCACGCGCGACGGCTAATCCGAGCGCGTCCGGGTCGTCCGCATCGCGGCCTTCTTCGTCGAGACGCTTGCGTGCTTCGGCGCGAAAGCGCGCAATCATCATCGCGTCGCGCGCTTCTTCGCGGACACGTTCAGAAAGTTTCGCGCAATCTCTGATCTCCTGTGCGGCGGAAAATTCGACGCCCTCTAATTCCTCGCGGCGCGGAAAATAACCGATTACAGGATCGCTTTCCCACACCGCGCCGGAGCGATTGCCCGCGACAAAACATGTCGAAACATGCACCAGCGCCGGACGTTTCATGCGCTTTGCGAATGCAATGACGTTTTGCGTGCCGACGACATTCGTGCGCAATGCGCTTTCAAGCGTCGGATTAAAAGTGACGTTGCCCGCGCTGTTAATCACCACGTCGAGATCGTTTGCGATTTTTTGCGCAGCTTCTTCAGTGAGGCCGAGATTGTCGTCGCCGATGTCGCTGTTGACGATCACAACCTTATCTCGTATGAAGCCTTCGAGCGCGTCGCCGTAACGCTCGCGCAACGGATCAAAAGGCGGCGCGGTGATAACGTTGTTCCAGAACCTCGTCTCCGATTCTTCCTGCGAGCGAGCGCGCACAGTGACATACACCTGCCCGACGTTCGGAAAGCGGTACAGCAACATGCTAAGCGTGACTTTGCCGAGAAAGCCCGTGCTGCCGATCAGGAATATCCTTCGCCCGCTATAAATTTCTGTCGGAGATAATTTCATGGATTCTGCTTAACACTTAAAAAGGCGAATCTTCTTGCGTCTACGCTGATGCCGTTTTTGATTTCACGGCTGCCATGCAGCTTGTCGTAACTATCGCTTGCCAATGATAAATAATTTCGCCAGCTCATAACGGAAGCCGGGTAAAATATCTTCATCAAAAAGCGTATCATCTTCCGTCAAGATGCGAGGTGCATTGTGTTGCGGATGAATGGTGACAGTGCGTCGTCGCGGGTTGACGATCCAGACAGCCTGCGTGCCCGCCGCCAGAAAAAGTTCAATCTTTTCATCAATCTCGCTAACGGTATTACTTGGACTCAAAACTTCTATAGCTAAATTCGGCGCGAACGGTAAAAACTTGTCCATGTTCTCAACCAGCGCCATTTTCTCGTGATGCACAAAGGCGACATCGGGAGCGATCACGGTGTCAGGATTTGTTGCAACCTTGAACCCGCATTCTGCGCCGAACACCACGCCTAAATTATTCGCTTCAACGTGTTGATATAGCAACACGGCTAATCTCGCGCAGAGTATTCCATGCGTGCCGCCCGTTGGTGACATTGTTCTCAATTCTCCCGCGATGAGTTCGTAAAAATAATCGTTGCCGTCAACATACTTCGGCATCAAGAGCAACTCATCAGCCGTCACTAAGCGCGTTGTTGTGCTCATAAAAATCCTTGATGCGTTCACCATCCGCGATGTTTTGAATTGACGACTTGAAGTTCAAAACATCGCGGCGGCGACTCGCGGCCTTTCTATAACTTTCTATAGTCAGTAACTCCGTCTCCTGCGTTTATTCTTTTTACGATTCGAGACAGCGAGCATTGTTGCACCCGCGACTGCTGCGAAGCCAACGCCCGCTAGAACTTTTGGCAATGGATCAGAAACGGACGGCGGCAGACTCACGACGCCTTGCTCATTTGTGCGCGCCGGATGCCCGACGTAACGTCCGTGCGCGGGCATCGCGCGGTGTTCAAAATCTCTGGCGAGTCCTTCGAGTTCGCGCAGCATTCTTTCACCACGCATCGGCACGCCGTGTCCCGTCGCGGCAACGCTTGGCTGCAAGGCGGCGAGTTTTTCAACCGAACTTCGCGCTGCTTCCCAGTCGGGCGTGAAGTACATCGGCGGCCCGTGAACTTCCTGCTTTTGCGTCAGCACGGCGAGCGCCGATTCCTGTTGCGTCGTGACGACGGCATCGCCCGCGATCAAGGTTCGATCCGCGTCACGAAAAAGCGAGACGTGTCCGGGCGTGTGTCCCGGCGTGTGAATCCAGCGCCAGCCCGTCATGCCCGGAATGCTTCCGTCTGCGGGAAGCGTGCGCACGCGCGTTCCCAGATCAATCGGATGCTTCGGATAAAGAAAAGACAGGCGCGCCATCATGCCGCCGCCAACCGTCGGATCGGGCGGCGGATAATCCGAGCGTCCCGTCAGATACGGCATTTCCAATGGGTGCGCGTAAACAGGCACGTCCCATTCTTCCGCCAACTCTTTAACCGTTCCGACGTGATCGAAGTGTCCGTGCGTCAGCACAATCGCGGAAGGCTTGGCGTTTCTGCCGAACCTCTCTGCTGCGGCCTGCTTGATGCGATTCGCATTGCCGGGCATTCCCGTATCAACGAGCACCCACGAATTGTTCGCGGCATTCGGCTCTTTGACCATAAAGAGATTGACGATCAGCGTTTGCATATAAGAGACGCCGTCTGCGACTTCCTGCGTCGAACTGTTTCCGTTTTTCGTCGCAAGCGTTGTTTCGTTTTGCATTTCTCGGTTCTCCCTTTGTTCGTGTGTCGGCTGGCGAACGCTGAAATCGCGCCGCCATGCAAATTATTTAGTGATGCGAATGAAGCTTACTCCATATCGCAAATTGCGATGAGCGGTTGATGCAGCATCGTGATTTCGGCGGAGCGTCCCATTAGTCCGCGCGCCATCGCAATCGCTTCGGTTAAGTTGTCGGCGCGATCCCAGCCCATCATTGTCGGGACGTGCGCGTTTTCGGCTCCGGCGGCGATGACGTGGCCAACGTGCTGGCGTCCGTTTTCGCCCCAATACCACATAAAAAACGGATGCGAGCCGTGATACGCATTGCCGCGCCGGTACATTTCTATGTAGCTGGGATTGTTCGCAAACTCCTGCTCGTATTTTTCACGAAGCACAAAAGCATCGCGCGTTTCCGGCAGCAGGCGATTGAAAAATTCTATGTAGCTCGGATGAAAATTGTGGTCGAATTCATCATAGCAAGGATGATGCAGAATCAGCACGCCGCCCTCTTTGAGTAGTGGCTTGCCGCGATACATATTGAAGTGGTAACCGAGCGCCATGACTTGCACAAGCAGCGGGTTCAAAATCGAATTGACGTTGTACGGCGACATATCCGGCACAGGGCAAATCAAAATGTCGCATTGGCCTTTGAGCGGAATCACGTATTGATCCATGCTTTTGGCGATGATGAGGTCATGCACGGGGTCTGTCTTTCCTGCGTGACACGCGATCATCTCGAAGTTGGACGTGAGCGAATTATAAGCGGCGCGTTTGGCTTTGCGCGGCAGCTTGCTCATCCCGAAACGCATCGCTTCATACTTCATGCGGTCAAACGAAGAAAAGTCGTCCTCGTTCTTCGCCAGAAAATTGAGGTCGCCTTTGAACATGCGATTGTTGACGGTCGTCTCGATGTGAAAGACGTTCAAGTGTTCGTCGGCGAGTTTGCCGAGACGCGAGATTTTGCGATTGAGTTCCGAGCCTGCCGGGTCCATGTAGCTGTTGGAATCGCGTATCGTCTGCGGCTCGTGATGCGCGCGCAACGATTCGTAATCGCAGAGGCCGACGGCGACGGATTTGTGGCCGCCGTTCATCGGCACATAATTGAAGTTGAGATAAATCAGCAAATCGCTTTCGGCGGCGCGGCGATTAATGCGCAAAGGTTCTTTGTGGCGTGTCTCGCCGATGGCAACTAAGCCGTCGGGCGCTTCGGCGTCGTGGTTGTAATAACGATCAGGGTAAAATTCGTCGAAAATCTTTTGACCGGCCATGCGCTTCATTTCGCCTTGCGTCATTTTGCGGTGCAGGGAAATGGCGATGATGATATGCACGTCGTCAACGCCGCTGCCGTGCAGGAGTTCGAGCAAAACTTCGAGCGCGGTCTGGCGAATGTCCGGCGTTTGCATCGGCGGCAGCGGCATCGAAATATCGTCCACCGCAATCGTTACTTTCATGCCCGGCTCTAGTTGGGCAAAAAGGGGATCGCAGCCATGCGGGTGGTTAATCGCGTAGCGAATCGCCGCCTCACGATTCGGCAAGCCCTTGATCGGCTGATTCGGGTATAGCACGCGCGTCCCGACAGGCAAATCTTCGAGCAGAAAATCCATGCCCGAAGCGATGATGCGCGGCGCGCTGTCGTTATCAATGTAAACGACTGATTCATGTGTTTGACGACGTAACTGTAATGACATATTTATTTAGGCACTATGCTATTAAAGCTAGTTGGATCGGTATCGAACTTGATTAATTTAGCTTCATCTCCTGACACATCCCACTCAAAAAATTCCTGAAGGCGGCCATTGGCACACTTATTACCTATGCCAATAAAACGAGTAAGTTTTAGCTCTGGAAAACGACGTTGCCACCACGTCAGGTCATTAAAACCGTCCATCCCGCTTTCCAGAATCCTGCCGCACTGTTGCCGCAACTCATTAAGCTTTGCGACAAATACATCTTCGGATATTGAACCACGCAACCTTGAATCTGCATTCGCATATGCCTCCTGAAAATTACCAGCATTAAATTGCGTGTTGAATTTTGCAACTGCCCGATAAACCTTCGGCATATTTACATCTCTTCTCTCGCACGCCGTTGCCGACAGCACGCTTATTCCCACCACCACGAAGAAAGAGATTTTGCCGACGATTGATTTCATCTGACTACTTCAAATTCAAAATAGGCCAATCGTGATGCAGCGCCGTTTGGCGAAGGCGCATGTCCGGGTTGACTGCCGCCGGATGGCCGACGATGGAGAGCATCGGCAAATCAGACATGCTGTCCGTGTAGGCGTAGGAATCCGAGAGACTAATGCCTTCGCGTTCGGCGAAAATTCTGATCCAAGATGCCTTTGTTGCTGCCGCGAGCACGGGCGGCAAGAGCCTGCCTGTCGCCACGCCGTTGACGAATTCGAGATGATTGGCCGCGTAATCTTCTATGCCCAGATATTTCATCAAAGGTTCGACGGAGATGTCGAGCGCGCCCGTGACGACGACTTGCCGCAACCCAAGGCTGCGTGCTTTTTCGATTAACTCGAATGCGCCGGGATAAACGGCTGGCTTCAGCACGTCCTCGAATAATTCTCCGGCGAAGAAGCGCAGGCGGTCTTCCGTTTCGCCTTTGTAGCGTTTGAAGAACAGATCGTTGAAGACCTTACGGCTGTACTGATCCGTCACGGCGAAGACGGGCAAACTCAAAAGCGTCGCCGCGCTTTTCTTAAAAGTTTTCAGCAAGCCTTCCTGCCGCTTCGCGTAAAAGCCGAGCGTGTGGACAAGATTAGTGCTGACCAGAGTTCCCTCTAAATCGTAAAAAACGGCTGCCGCCAACTGTTCCCTCCGAAGCGTCCGGCGCTGGGACGTTTGCCCTGCGTATGCCGGAAATATGCTGATGCCGGAAAAATCCCTGCGCGTCTTTATGCGTCGCGGAAATATACCTTATTCCGGCCTCTTTCGTAAGCTGTGATGATCGGTTTGGAAGTGTGTGCGGGCAGATTAAAATTTCAGATTTGAAACAAGATACGGGAACGGTATGCGTTCGGCGTCGCGGCCTGCCTCGCGCAGCGCATCGAGCATTCGCGCCGCGCCGTAGTCGTTGAGCGAGTGAATGATGATCGTCGCATCGCGCTGGCAATCCGCGTGGCGCGCTAAGTAAGCGGCAACCGCATAGCCTGTTCGCTCATCATCCGGCGCATCCGAAAAATAATGCTCATCGAGAAGATCATGGTCGAGCAGAATAATCGAATAATCCCGCGCAATTAGCCACCGGACGGCCTGCGCCGCATCGCACGTCACATCAATCGTGTGTCTTGCAAATCGTCCGCGAAACCACGCGCAACGCGCTTCATCGTCTTCAACAATCAAAATGCGTTCGGGCTGGTATTCGCTCACGCTAAATCAATCGGCATTAAAGCATCGGGTTGGATTCGCAAAGTAAATGCGCATACGTTGTAATCAAGCGATGCTCGTATGAGGCATTTAATTAGATGGCAATGATGAAAGAGATGCTACGGGCGGGCGGCACGAATGACTTGTGCAGCAACTCGTTTGGTTTAAGGATACGGCAACAAATTCAAGCCCGCAATGAAACGAAAGTCGCGCTGGTTTTTCGTAATGAACGCTTCGTTATGCACAAGAGCAGTTGCCCCGATCAACCCGTCGGCAATCAACAACCCGTGACTCAAAAAATACTGCTCCAATAGCTCAACCACACGGTCAGAAATTTCGTCTGTGATTCTCAGGATTTGGTAACGATTCAAGAACTTTTCAAGGTTGTGCAGTTCCGTCTTGTTTCGACAGCCGACAATCAACTCCATTTGCGTCACAGCACTAATAGCCAGCAACGAAGTTTTCTCAAAACGCGATAAACAATCAATTGCATCGTCGTCGTCGCGCGCCACATCAATCAAAATATCCATGTCGATAATGGTCAAACTCATTATCCGCCCCAATGTTTTTCGCGGACGTTGCGAACCCAAGCCGCGCTGTCTTGCATATCTTCGCGGTCTCGCCACATGCCAACGAAACTTTCTGATTTCAAGTCGGAAGCGGGCGCAGTTTTGATTGGCGGCGACGACTTGTAACGCTGGCGCAAAAAGACGACAAAATCTTTTATCTGGCGTTGCGCCTCAAGTGGCAGAGCATTGATTTCGCGTAAAATTTCTTCGTTCGTCATAAACCCTCCGCTTTTATTTTGAAGCATACTCCAAGCAAGCACTAATATCATCCCGCTCGATATGCGGATATGCTTTAAGCAGGCTCTCGAACGTATCGCCGTTCGCCAGCATACCGACAATTTGGTGTACGGGAATGCGCGTGCCTTTTACGCACGCCTGTCCGTGACAAACTTTCGGATCAATCGAGATACGTTGAAACATAATCAAACTCCAAGTTTCTCACAGGTTTCCTCAAAAGAGATTCCGTCTGTCCGCTCTTTAGCTTCCAAGAGGCGACGTTTCATATTTTCGCTGTTCAGCAAATACGCCGTTTCCTTTTCGGATTCAATCTCGCGCCACAATTCGATAGGCACAATAACGCCAACGGGATTCCCGCTTTCATCCGATATATATTGTATTTCTGACATTACATAAGCCTCTCAATCCAAGAAATACGGTGAAAAGTTATCAAAGTGTTGGTTGTTATTCAATGAAACGAGCATCCAATATTGCGAATGAAAGCCGCGCTATTCGCGCTCCGGTTGAATGAGTTGTTGGGCGGCGTTCTGAGATACACTGAGTTGGTTCGTTTATTAGTATTAGAAGTAAAAGACCGCTGCTACCAGCTTATAATGAAAATTTTCATGTTCTACGCCTAATGATACAGTTAGGAAATGTTCAGAGAACTTCGTAAAATCATCAGAGTTCTTTGTGTATTTATCAACAAAGTCCACATCGGTTATGGGTAAATCATACTCACGACCGTTATAAATAAAATTCGCACGAAGTTGGTGCTTGCCATTAGGATATGTCACTTCATGAAAACTCAAATTCACTGGACGAATCAAAACAAGCGAATGATCAATTTGATCAATCATATCTATATGAACGGCTTTTCCTTTATTGCCGAATAGCAGTGATTCCGTAGAATTCTCGAACTGAGCAACATTGGTGCTAATCCAATCTATCTTCCCGATCACCCTATAGCGGTTTTCATTTGAGTGTAACCTCATAACCGCAATGCCGAAACCAATTCACACAATCGCTTGCCGTGATTGTTTCGAGCGCCGCGGCGATTGCCTTTTCCAATTCGGCTTGGGTTCGCGC
>JAABUM010001503.1_pt1 | contig 34820 bp, 34 predicted proteins | sample 5559161 | NCBI WGS metagenome assembly JAABUM01 (sample SAMN10711868, study PRJNA513369) | rock metagenome | isolation source: Antarctica rocks | place: Antarctica: Victoria Land, Siegfried Peak nord
CCGTCGCCCGAGCACGACATCTCGATCCTGACCGGCCTACTGGCGGAGCGGGTGCTTCGCGACGCGGGGGTCGACGTCTCGGCGCTGTACTGGACGCGGACCGGCGACTGGGTGCTGTGCCCGCCGGGTCAGGAGGGCAAGGACTTCCTGGACGGTGCGCCCAAGGGCGGTCGGGAGCTGATGCTGCAGATGGGCGCCGGCATCCTGGCGAAGAAGGGCCTGGGCGGGGCGAAGCCGCTGGCGCTGGCCGCCGCCCTGAACTGCTGTCACGGGGGCGCCGGGGAGAACGGCGGCCTCAACGCCGTCTTCGACCAGCTCGGCATCCCGCTCACCGGTGGCCCGGCGCCACTGGCCGCCCTGGGCATGGACAAGCTCGCCTTCGGCGCCGTCCTGGCCGCCGGCGGTGTCCCGACCCTCGCGCGGGCGGTGGTGACCGGTGCGGACCCGGGCTTCCCGGGCCCGTACATCGTCAAGCCCCGCTTCGGCGGCTCCTCCATCGGCATCGAGGTCGTGGAAGACCTCGCGACGGCGCGCGCGCTGGCTACCAGCAGCCCGCTGATGCGCTCGGGCGCTGTCGTCGAACCGTTCCACGCCGGCGCACAGGATCTCAACCTGGCCTTCCGCACCCATCCGGCGCTGCAGGTGTCGCTGCTGGAGAAGCCGCTGTCGCCCGCCGGCGGCGAGGGCATTTACTCCTACGAGCAGAAGTACCTCTCGAGCCAGGGACTCGCCTCGGCGCCGCGCGAGCTGCCGGCGCAGGTGCCGGCCGAGGTCACCGCCGAGGCCGAGCGGCTCGCCGGGCTCGTCGTCGCCGCGACAGGGATCCGGGGCCTGTGCCGGCTGGACTTCCTGCTGGTGGACGGCGTGCTGTACGTCAACGAGATCAACACCATCCCGGGGTCGATGGGCCTGTACCTGTGGCCGGCCGAGGTCAAGCCCGCTGACCTGCTGCTCGGCGCGGTCGAGGAAGCGCGACGGGCGCCGCGGGACGCCAGCGGCACCCTCGAGCCGGGAGCGGCCCTGCGCGCGGCCGGCGGGATCGCCGGCAAGCTCGGCCAACTCGGCTCGGGACGGTAGAGGCCCCACCGCGACCGTCCGGGGTCTGGCTGGAGGACCCCGTCGGGTGGCTATGCCAACTGCCACAAAGCCTCTGCGGGCTGCTCGACGTCTACGTCCTGCTAGGTCACAGCGTCGGCGAGATAGACCGCCGTCCGGCGTGGGGGTCGCGAGCATGCACGACGTGGAACATCGGGGCGTGCGGTCCGGCCAGGTCCACGACGGTCGCCGCGGCCCCTCGCAAAACCCAGTCCAGGCCGTCCGGCGCCGACAGGTCCAACCGGGTGTAGACGGCCGGTCCGATCCAGACCGGCACCGTCCCCAGCCGCCCACTGATCTGAGCGTGGAAGTGCCCGCACAGCACGACCTGCACGTCCGAGCCGTCCAGGGCCGCGCTCAGCGCCTCGGGGTTCTGCAGCCCGGCCGCCCGCTGCCCGGTGCGCTCCAGGGCGATCGGGGGGTGGTGCACGACCACGACCGACCCGCGGGGCGCCGGCTCGGCCAGCAGGTCGCGCAGCCAGCCCAACTGCCCGTCACTGATCCAGCCGGAGATCTGGCCCGGTATCAGGCTGTCCAGCGTGATGACGCGGACGCCCGACACCACGCTGACCGCCGCGCGCTCACCGGTGCTGCAGCCGAGCCGGCCCACGTCGCCGCCGTCCGCGTCGAGGTGCCCGCTGCCTAGCGTGCCGGCGAACGCCGCCCGGTCGTCGTGGTTGCCCGGGCAGTACACCTGCCCGGCCCGGCGCTCCCGCGCGAAACCGCCGACCAGAGCCTTCACAGTGTCATAACCCTCCGGCGATCCATCGTCCGTGACGTCACCGCTGACGACGACGAGCTCGATGCCGCTCAGGTGCCGGCAGTCCTGGAGGAACTGGGCGAGCGCGGCTCGCGCGTCGCCACCGTCCTCGTCCGGACCAAGGCGACGCGGGACGTGGGTGTCGGACAGATGCAGGATCCGCATGCAAAGCGCCCTTGCTCGTCGGGAAGCCCAGGCACGCGACACGTGCCGGCCGCAGCCGGGGCCGCTCCGCGGTGTTGCTCACCTGATAGCGCCAGTCACGGCCCACCGACATCCTGGCACCACGAACACCCCGCGCGCCGAAGACAGCTTGGGGCAGGCCCAGCGGCGGCAGCGCCGGACCGCAGGGCGCATCGCTGGGCCACACGCCGTCGCGGAGGTCTAGCCAACGGCCCTGCGAGACGAGACGGCCAGCGGCGGCAGCGCCCCCAGACCGGCATCGCCCGCATCCCGGTCGCCAGTGAACGGTCAGCGGGACGCCGCTGCAGCCGACCGTCGGCATCTAGACCTGCGTCGTCAGGTCGAGACTCCCGGGCTCCAGACGTAAGGGGTGGTGGTCGTCACCGCTCTGAAGCCCAGACGAAGCAGGATGGGCTTGCTGTCGTCCGAGGCGTCCACCTGCAAGTAGCGAACGCCACGAGCCACGGCCAGCTGAGCCCGCCTGGCCACCAAGGCCCGGTAGAGACCACGGCGCCGCCAGCCCGGCAGGGTCGAGCCACCCCACAGCCCGGCGAACTCGATCCCGGGCTTGAACACCAGCCACCCGGCGGACACCACCTCACCGCCTGCCTCGGCGACCAGAACCGCGGTGTCTTCTGGAGCGGCCCGGACCCGAACCTCGAGGTCGTCCGCCATCCAACTGAAGTCGGCGTCCCACACCTCAGACTCCATAGCTGCGATCCGATCAAAGTCCGCCCGGCCAAGGACCTGTCGCAGCGTTACCCCGCCGGGCAGGACCGGCTCGACAGCCATCTGCTCCGCCAGCCCGATCACCACCGTCTCCCGGTCCTCGGCCTGGAATCCGGCAGCCGTCAAGTGCTCCCGCAGTTCCGAGGGCAGGTCATGCCCGCGCGTCTTCCACTCGACTGCCTCTGATCGCTTGGCGAAGAAGTCACGGTGTTCGCCGATCAGCGCGTCCAACGCGTTCCCGGTGACGCCTACGTCGCGGTCCGGGTCGATGAAACCCCGGCGCTGGCCAAGCACCCGCATCACCGGTCCGAGCTGCTCATACCGATGATCGGCCCGAGGATGCGGCGGCACCCACCGGCGCATCTGAGCGTCGTACGCGGCCAGCAGATCCTGGTCTTGGTCCACCGCGCGCAGGCTAGCCAAACCTCCGCACGATGACGGGCGATCCGTCCCAGCAGCCGATCCCCAGCTGGGACGTTGTCCCGCTGGTCGTTCGTAGTTGCGAGCCGCCTACTCGACGCAGAACTCGTTGCCGGCCGGGTCCTGCATGACCACCAGGCTGTTTGCGACAGTGGGCGGATGGGACACCTCAACGTCGAGTTCAAGGCACGTACCGCTGAACCCGAGCAGATACTGGCGCGGCTGCGACAGCTGGGTGCACGCCTGCAAGGCGTGGACGCACAGAGCGACGTCTACTACCGGTCAGCGCAGGGCCGGCTGAAGCTGCGCCGCGGCAACATAGAGAACAGCTTGATCTACTACCAGCGGCGAGATCAGGCCAATGCCAAACGCTCCGATGTCAACGTCGCCGACCTGCCGACCGATCGGGTCATCGACGAGGTGCTCGACGCAGCGTTGGACCGCGACATCGTGGTCAGCAAACAACGCCACATCCTGTGGCTGGACAACGTGAAGTTCCACCTCGACCAGGTCGCCGGGCTCGGCACCTTCCTCGAGGTGGAGGCCATCGACCGCGACGGCGCGCTCGGCGAGGACCACCTGCTGACCCAGTGCGACCACTACCGCCACCTGCTCGGAGTCCGCGACCAAGACTTGGAGGCACGGTCCTACAGCGACCTATTGCGCGACCAGACCTAGCCCGCCGGCGCGGTGAAGATCGCCTGTCAACGAAGGATCAGCGGAACGGTGTCCCGCTGATCCTTCGCCTACGGGGACGCCTGATGAGGCCACTGCATGATGGAGGAGGTCGACGCGAGCCGTTGAACACTAGGCCTAGATGACGCGCACGATGACGAGGACGACCGGCCGATCGGCTTCGTCAACGTCGCCCGGGACGGCGGTCTACATGCCTTCCTGCTCGACATCGCCGTCGACCCCCAAGTCGACGCCATGAGGGTGCGGAGGTGGCCCGTGCTGCCGCAGTAAGCGCCTGTATCCGGCCCGGGTGCGGCCGGCCACTACCAGGGCGGACGGCAGGACGCGACGCTAGGTGCCGTGGTCAGACAAGCTTAGCAACATGACTAAGAAGAAGTGTCCGCCCCGACTCGAGGAAGGCCGGGCAGCTGCGATCGTGGCCGCTGCCACCGCAGGCACCCTGCACCCTCTGGACCGTCCACCCCTGCAGAACGTCGCCGACTACTTCCTGCAACTGCCCGGGCGGGCGGCCGGAGTCCTCGAGGTGACGTCTCATGGCGACCCTGACCGTGCCAACCTCGAGGCACAGCTGCGCAACCAGGGCCTGTCGCACCCAAGCCCCAGGCTGAGCAAGTTCTGGAGCGCCTACCTGTTACCGATGCCGCTGCACCAGCGCGGGCTACCGTTGAAGTACGCCGACGTGCTGTCGCAGCTGCCGCAGATCGAGCAGGTGCTGCTCACTCTTGAGCGGCAGGAGCGGTACGCAGCCGGCGCGTATGAGCAGTCGGTCGAGGCGGACCAGCTGTGGCACCTGGGCGTGAGTTCGGTCTTTGGCCTGAACAACGGCGAGCCGAGCATCAACTTCCTGCCGCCTGGCGATGGTGGTGGCTCAGGCCCGAGCGCCGTGGTGGCGGCAGCGCTGTCCGAGGCTGGCAAGCCGGACAACCAACGGAAGCTGGAGCGGGGCCCGTACCCCGAGCGCGCCGGCGGCGTCGACCACGAGGCTGCCAGCCGGCCACGGCACCTGTTCGTCTGGATGCACCCGACTCGCATGCTGCCGTTTCTCGCCCTAGCGGATCGCGTCCTGCCGACCCAGCCACCCGCGCTCCCCGGGCCGCTCACAGACCTGTGGGTGGGTGGGGACTTCCGCTCAGGCGAGGTCGTCTGGCACACCGACGGCGGTGCGTGGCGAGAGGTCCCGACCGACCGGACCGCCTAGAAGACCGGCGGGCTGCTGTCCCCTACCCGACCCCCGACCGCGACGCCGATGGCCACAGCAAGGTTGACTGCGATGCCAGCGATCATGGCGGTACTCCCTTCCAGGTGGGCAGCGAGTGCTGCGAGGCCGGACGCGATCACGAACGGCGTGCCCATCATGAACCACTTGTTGAGGCGTACGCGGCCGAGTGCACCAGCACCGGTCCGAGGACCGGTCGTCGGGAGTCGAGCAGGGGACAGCAGCTCTCGGATTCAAAGCTGTCATCCAGGAAGCGCGGGCGCAAGGCCGTGACGCGGCCCAGCATCCTCCGCTCGCTGCATCACCCAGCCCGACCCTCGATGCCTCGTCCCGCTGAAGGTTCGGTGCTACCGGAACGGGTCTGCGGCTGGTGCAGGATCAGGTCGAGCGGTTGGGCTGGGTCTTCCTGCACTAGCCCGAGGCCCCAGGGGACGCGCGTATGCAAGCGAGGGTCTGACGAGCGGGGACGGCATGTCGGAGCAGGACAGCGTGAGCCAGTGGTGCGCGGCAGGAGAGCAGGGCGATGCCGGCAGGGCTGCACGCTGCCTGGCTCAGGACGTGGAGCTGATCTCCCCTTTGACGGAGCAGTTCCGGTTCGTGGGCCGTGAGCAGGTGCGCGAGTTGCTGACCGCAGCCTTCACGGCCATTAACGGCAATTTTTACACCCGGTTGGGCGATGGAGAGATACAGGCTGTGTTCTACCGAGCCCACCTGGGTCAGCAGGTGCTTGAGGAGGCGCAGTTGCTGCGTCTGGACTCCGCCGGCCTGATCCGCGAGATCACCTTGTTCGCGCGGCCTCTGCCTGCACTCACCGGGCTCATGGCAACGCTCGGCCCGGCGCTCGCCCGTCAACAGCACTGCCCCGCGCTCGCCAGGTTCCTCGGTGCCAGCACCGCCCCCCTGCACGCTTTGACGCGCTTGGGCGAGCATCACGTCGTGCCCCTGGCCGCGCCGACCGCGACCGCCCCCGATCCCACGTAGCGACCTGCTGCGACTCGTGTCGTTGCCCGGATGACGGCATGGGGCTTCTGTCGGGAGCCAGGAAGCTCCCGACAGAAGCGAACGACGAGATTGGGACGGTGTCCCGCGGAAGGTTCCCTTTCCGGAGCACCGTCGGCGCGGCTGTTGCTCACAGCGCCTCGGAGGTCATGATCGAGCGAGGCGTCGGGTGGCTACCAGGAACAGAATCCCGCCGAGCACGAACCACGGGTTCCACAGCCACAGGCTCCATCGGGTCTGGGCTGGTCCCGCGGATGACGCGACCCCACCACCAGGAGCAGAACGACCTCAAGAACTGCGCCGCGGACGAGCAGCAGTGCCCCGACAAGGAGTCCGACGACGGCGGCTGACCGCCGCATCGGGCGGCTACGTGGTCAGCTTCGCGCGACCGCGCACCAGAACACGCCCCCGACTACCAGGAGCGCAGCCACTCCCCAGAGGCCGATCAGGACGAACGCCGTGGGTTTCTCCCGGGCGAGCTCCGCTCCTGCGGATTCGGCCAGTCCGATGTTGCCGCCAAGGGCCCAGTAGACGTGCAGCACAGTGAAGGCCGCGCACCAGGCGACCGCGAAGCCGGGCGGACCCGGGGCGGGTGATAGCGGAGCCGTGTGCTTCCGCATGTCCATTGGAACGTCGCTTCGCCTCGCCGCCGTTCCGTCACCGATTACGGGTCGGTCTTCCGCTGGCCTCCCCTCCTCTACCGGCGCACTGCGGGTGAGAAACGCCTGGCGACTGCGTCGTCGGGCGGGCAGGCTCGTGGGCGTGCCGGAGCAGGCCTTCATCCCGGGTGGGGAGTTGTCGCACGCCTTCTACGCCGAGGTCGTGCGACCTCTGCTGGCCGGCCGCCGGCACGCCGCGGCGCTGCTGGGCTGGGGCTCGGACGTGCTGGGCTACGACACCGAGCACTCCACCGACCACGGGTGGGGACCCCGATTGCTGGTCTTCCTCGACGACGCGAGCGAGGTTCAGGAGCTCGACGACCTGCTGGCCGCTCGGCTGCCCGAGCGGTTCAGGGGCTGGCCGGTGCGCCACGGCTGGGACGCCGTAGCGATCACCCACCGCGTGACGGTCACGACCCTGCCGGCCTGGCTCCCCGAGCATCTCGGCGTGGACGCGACCGACGGCCTGACGACGCTGGACTGGCTGCTCACCCCGCAGCAGCGCCTGCTCGGCCTCGTTGCCGGCCAGGTGTACGCCGACGGCTCCGGTGCCCTTGGCGAGGTGCGGCGCACGCTGGGGTGGTACCCCGAGCAGGTGTGGCGCTGGCTGCTGGCGTGCCAGTGGCACCGCCTAGCCCAAGAGGAAGCTTTCGTGGCCCGCGCCGGCGAGGTCGGAGACCGGACGGGGGCGGCCGTGACCACCGCATGACTGGTCCGCGACATGATGCGACTGGCGCTGCTGCTCGACCGCCGCTACGCGCCGTACCAGAAGTGGCTAAGCACCGCCTTCGCCCGCGGGTTCCAGCCCGACGACTTGCCCCGACGCCTCGCGGACGCGTTGCAGGCCGACGACCCGCAGCGGCGGGAGACGGGGCTGGCAGGTGCCTGGTCGGCCCTCGCCCACCGGCACAACGCTGCTGGCCTAACCGAGCCGATCGACCCGTCACTGCGGGACACCACAGCCGACCCGCTCAGGTGCTTATGGCCGATCGGTTCACCGTGGCCTGCTTGGCCACAGTGAGCGACCCGGTGCTACGCACCCTGCCCCTCATCGGCAGCGTGGACCAGGTCGTCGACAGCACCGACGTGCTACAGGCGCCGGCGACCTATCGGAGGCTGGCCGCGCTCTACACCCAGCACGGGAGCGGACCGCTCACCACGACGTGACGCCCTAGCGAGCTTGTGCCGCAGGGGGGTCGCCTATCGGAACGTCCGCGCCTGTGGTGGGCGCGGGCACGAGAGACTGCGGCATGACCAACAGCTACACGCCTAGCGCCCGCACCTCACCCTCCCGCAACGCGGCCCGGGTCTCCTACGACCGGCCAGCCGTACACGTTGTGCTGGACGAGGCGCTGGTCTGCCACGTCGGTTTCGTCGTCGATGGACAGCCCGTGGTGCTGCCCCAGCTGCACGTGCGAGTCGACGACACGCTTTACCTGCACGGCTCCACCGGTGCGCGCGGGCTGCGTGCGGCCAGTGACGGTGGCCTGAACGTGTGTGTAACGGTGACGCTGACCGATGGGCTGGTCCTGGCTCGTTCTGCTTTCCACCACTCAATCAACTACCGGGCCGTCGTCGCGCACGGCACCGCGGTACTCGTCACCGACGCGGCCGAGAAGACTGCCGCCCTTACTGCCCTGGTCGAGGCGGTCGCCCCCGGCCGCGCAGCGGGTACCCGGGCCCCGAGCGCCAAGGAGCTGGCGGCCACCGCAGTGCTACGGCTGGACCTCACCGAGGTGTCGCTGAAGGTCCGTACCGGGGGACCGAACGATGACCCCGAGGACCAAGACCTGCCGTACTGGGCCGGGGTGCTGCCGCTGTCCACCGCGGCTGGAAAGCCCGAGCCGGCCCTCGACCTGCGTGCCGGGATCGAGGTACCCGCCCACGTGGACGGCTGGGCTCGCCCGGCCGCGAGATGAGGCGACCGCAGGGGTGCCCTTCGGCACGCTCGCCAGCGGGGGTCGCCACCCAGTCGTCGTTCAGCTACGGGGACGGCAGCTCGGTTGTGCTGGTGGTGAACGTGGTCGCGCTTATCGGGTGGGCCTGCTGAGATCCCGGCATGGAGCTGCTGGTGCTGGGTGGTACGGCCTGATTGGGTCGGCAAGTCTGTGAGCGGGCGCTACAAGATGGTCACGCCGTCACGTGCTTGGCCCGGGGCGAGGCGGGACCGGTCGCGCAAGGCGTGCGCCTGGTCGCGGACGACCGCAGGCAGCCGGACGCGTACGCCACGGTCGCCGGCCGCGACTGGGACGCCGTGGTCGAGGTGTCGTGGCAGCCCGGGTTCGTCCGCGACGCGCTGCAGGCGCTCGGGCAGCGGACCGGGCACTGGGCCTACATCTCGTCGGTGGACGTCTACGCCGCGTCGGCGACGCCGGGCGCGGATGAGAGCGCAGAGCTCCTTCCGGCCACGGACCAGGACAGCGTCGGCCGCGAGCTGTACGGACCGGCCAAGGTCGCGTGTGAGCAGCTGTCCGCTGAGGTCGTCGGGGAGCGGTTGCTCGTGGCCCGGGCCGGCCTGATCGGCGGTCCGGGCGACCACACTGGCCGCTCCGGTGCCTGGGTCGTCCGAGCCGCGCGCGACCCGGAGGGCCCGATGTTGGTGCCGGACACCCCTGATGTGCCGACGCAAGTCATCGACGTCCGCGACCTGGTCGACTGGGTGCTGTGGTGCGCGATGACCGGCACGACCGGCACTTACAACGCGGTGGGTCCGGTCCTGCCGTTCGGCGACTGGGTGACCCTGTCCCGGTACGTGGGTGGGCACAGCGGCGCTGTGATGCCGGTGCCGGCCGCGTGGCTGCTCGAGCAGGGGGTCGAGGAGTACATGGGTGAGGACTCGTTGGCGATGTGGCTGGTCGATCCAGCCGCTCAGGGTTGGTCCACGCGGTCCGGCGCAGGCGCTCTGACCGCAGGCCTGCGCCACCGCGCCCGCGAGGCGCTGCTGCGCGACGTGCTTGCCTGGGAGCGCGAGCAAGGGCTGGACCGACCGCGAGGAGCTGGACTGAACCCGCAGAGAGAGCGGGAACTGCTTGCGGCCTGGGGAGCTGTCGGACGGTCAGACACGTCCCACTGAACCTTCGTCACCGGGACTACCCTTTCTCGCCACGCCTGCGCGGTCTGTCTGCTCAGGGCTCGCCCAACGGACACGCGTGAGACCTCCAGGAACGGGTCCTGTCGAGGCCCGCCGCGGAGCCGATGCATGTCCGACCTCGTTGCGGTGAGCAAGCAGAGACGCTGTTCGGCGGCGCGGCTGGCCGAAAACGCGAGGGTCATGTGCCGGCTGCCTGGGCACGCCGCGAGCGTCCGTCCAGGATGAGGTCATGACCTCGGCGCAGGCGGTTGCACGGTGCTCCAGTCTCATGCTGTCCGCGTTGTCCACGGGCGTGTTCTTCGGTACCCGAACCAGTCTGGGACCCTCCACCAAGGACTTCACGCGTTCCACCTACGTCGAGGTGCAACAGGCGACTATCCGCAACCTGCGGCCGGTGATGGGAGCGTTGCTGCCGGCAGCCGTAGTCGCGAACGCCGTCGTAGTGCTTCTGTCGCGGCGGGACGCTCGCTCAACGGCGTTCCGGCTCGCGTCCGGCGCTCTGGCTGCGCAAGTAGCGGCGTTGACGCTCACCGCGGCGATCGAGCTGCCGATCAACGCTCAGGTTCTGACCTGGGCCCCGGACGAACCGCCGCACGGCTGGGAGGCCACCCGGGACCGCTGGGCCTGGGTGCACACCGCCAGAACAGCCAGTTCCCTCGTCGGCCTGACGTGCCTGGCGGGTGCCGCCTTGAGCGATCACTCGTCCCCGTAGCGGATCGACTTGCGGAACGGACTCAAGCTTGGTCTCAACCACGTCCTGACGAAGCCGCACTTGATGACTTATGACCCGTTGCGACGTGAGACTTATGTAGCCGTCGTCAGCGGCACTGGGAACACCCAACAGGAGGATCACGCATGGCTACGTTCGTCACGATCGGCTGCGGCGACCGCGCGGGGTACGACGCGACCGAACAGGCCGTTCGCGATGCGGCCCACACCCATGACGATCAACTGCGCAGCGCCGGGGTCAGCATGGGGATCGCGGGCACGCCGGTTCAGGTGCGCAATCACGACGCGGCCGGGGTCGAGACGGCCAGTGGTGCGTTCATGAGCTCGCCGCTGCCGGTGGCCGGGCTTGCGATTATCGAGGCCGCCACGCTGGCAGAGGCCGTCGAGATGGTCTCGCGGACGCCCTGCGCTGTCGCCCACGGTGTCGTCGAGGTGTGGCCGCTCGAGCAGGCGACGTAGCGCACTCGAGGCAGAAACGGCGTACCGCTCAACCTTCGCTTGTCGGTCACCCAAACGAGGCTGGGCAGGCTGCGTGCGGATCCGTTCCTCTCGGGGGCGGCCAGCACTACCCGTGCGCCGGCCTGCGACGCGGCCCGTACGGTGGCTGCTCCGATCGCAGACGATGCTCCGGTCACGGGCACAACTGCTTCATTGAGGTCCCTCGCTGCCGTTTCCTCGTGTAGGTCGGTCTGACTTGCTAGGTGCGCTTGAGCGTGGGGGTCACCGGTTGGCGATGGTGACGGCCTGTCGGAGGTGGTCGTCGCTAGTGAGCTGCGCGACCAGGAAGGCGGCGAGGTCCGAGCGGGTGATCGAGTGGGCCTGGTCGCGGTCGTCGGGGGAGAAGATGCGTACGTCCTTGGTGGCGGGTTCGTCGGTCAGGACCGGCGGGCGGGTGATGACCCACTCCAGCCCGCTACGGCTGACCACGTTCTCCATGCCGGCCTTGTCCTGAGTGGACCCGCGCAGGAAGGTCTCCATCAGTTCCTTGATGGACGGCGGAGTGTTCGCGATGCTCTCGCCCTCGCCGACCACGGAGGTCACCAGTAGCCGGCGTACGCCGTGACGCTGCATCGCCGCGACGATCGCCGTGGCCACGTCCGTCTCCAGGGTGGTGGCCTGGTCGGGGGTCTTGCCGCCGACGGTGTCGATCACGGCGTCTTGGCCCAGGACCGCGGCCTCCATTGCTCCCTTGTCGACGGCATCACCGGCCCGCACCTTGACGCCGGGGATGTCGAAGCTCCCTTCGCTGTGGACAAAGGCGGTGACCTCGTGGCCCTCGTGGAAGGCCCGCGCAACGACGGCCTGCCCGGTCTTGCCGGCGGCGCCTACGACCAAAACCCTCATGCTCGTCTCCCCATCTGTTCGAGATGTCAGCCACAGCTGCGTCCGCACGCGGCAAGCCCGCGTGTGCGGCCGGAGCAATCAGTTACAGCAGTCACTGACACTACGTGCTGTCAGTGACTGATGCAACGTGGCGTCAGGAGCTGACGCAACGGTAGAGTCCGGTGTGCCTCGTAGCGGTGCCGCAGCGCGTGAACGCCTCGAGCGAGCCGCTCTCGAGCTGTACACCGAGCGCGGCTACAACCACAGCACCACCGCGCAGATAGCCGCCCGAGCCCGCGTCACAGAGCGGACCTTCTTCCGGCACTTCGCCGACAAGCGCGAGGTGCTGTTTAACATCGAGGCCAGGCTGAACGAGGCGCTGATCCCGGCGCTGGCCGACGTGCCCGCCGACATGCCGCCCCCGGCGGCGGTGCTTCAGGCATTCCGGCGGATGGTCGCCGACCTCGAGGACAACCGCGCACTCGCTGAGTCGCGACACCGCGTCATCGCAGCGACGCCCGCGCTGCGCGAGCGGCAGCTGGCGAAGGAAACGGCCATGAGCGCCCTCGTCGCCGACGCCCTGCGCGCACGGGGGCTGCCAGAGGGACGGGCGACGCTGCTGGCGCAGGTCTGCACCGCTGCATTGACGCATGCGGTCCACCGTTGGGTGACGGACCCGTCCGGCGACCTCGACGCCTTACTCGTCCAGGCGTTCGCCGACCTGCACGACTTCTTCGGCGTCGAAACCACACAAGGTCGGCAAACGCAGACAGGCGCGCCACCAGCGAGATGAGCCACATGCTCAGCGACTCCAAGGGAGTCACGGCCAACGCCAGTTAAAAGCGAAACCGACGAGCACGGGCGGCCGAAGCTGAAGGTGCTCCGGTAGTCGATCGACTATTGGGACGGCGTCGTCAGGCAGGCAGCTGGCGCCGTGCGCTGTCAGGGCCAGACGTTGCCGGCGGTCGAAAACCATGATTGGCCCGCCGGTGGTCGAGGAGCCCGTCAACGACGTCTACCTTATGTAGACAAGGCTCCTTGCGGCGCCGCTGCACGCGACGGTGCCTCTTGACGCGGACGCCTGTTCGAGATGGCGGCTTACGTCTGCGGAACCCCTGAGAGTTCCCCTGGATTGCGCGTGCGGCGGCGATCGTCGGTGCGCGCCCGAGCAGCCGAGCGGCGGCGATCGCGGCCGGGTACTCCTGGCGCCGACGCCCGGCAGCGCGCCATCGACGTGACCGCCCCAGTCAGGACTCAGGCAGGTCGGCGAACTTCGCCTTCATGTTGCGGTACCAGTCCATCGACCTCTTCGGGTGCCGCCACCGACCCTTCATCGTGTCGCACGCTTGTTGGTGGCGGGCATCCCCGGCCTTCTCCGCCTCCTTGAGGTGCCGGTCCTGGGCTTTGATGACGTCGTCGGGTGACTCGCCTTGGTGCTCCAGGTCGCAGACTCCTCCTAGCTGACGGCAGGTCATCGTCCTCAAGGCCTTTTTCCCTTCTTGTGCTCCCGGCGCCCGGAACCTTCTTCTGTCTGACGGTCGGCGCCCTGGGAGTGTGACCGGCCGCCGCGCGTCTGACCTGCGTTGTAGGACGCAGCGGCCTTGACCAGGGCCTGGAACGCGGCCGCGTCGAGCGCGTCTCCCTTGTGCAGGTCGATCGCGCGCCAGGCGTTGCCGCCGAGCCCGTTGTTGAAGACCTGCTCCGGGTCGGGCAGCTGTGCCCCGTGCGGGAAGGTCAGCTTCACCTTCTGCTTGTGTGCGTTGCCGACCGCGAGGATGCCGTCCTTCTCCCAGACCGGGCTGCCCATCCACTTCCACGTCTCGACGACGTTGGGCACCGCCTGGTGGATCAGCCGGCGGACCTCGGCGAGGGTGTCTGCCCGCCAGTCACCCAGGCCCTCGACGAGTTCGTCGATCTTCTTCCCGGCCGCCGGTCCGGTGGGCGACTCCTTGGCCTTGCTCATCCGGTGACCGGGTCGGCGATGAGCCCGACTTCGGCGCCCGCCATGTCCCTCACCGCCGCGACGAGCCGACCGCCGCCTACTTCGTGCGGCTCGTCCACGACCGACCCGCCAGCCGCGGTGATGCGCCGCAGGGCGGCCTGTATGTCCGGCACATTCAGGTGGGGACGGACGCCGGTGGCACCTGGCACCAGGCCGATCTGCTGGCCGTCGATGTCGAAACCGACGTCGTACGGGATGTCCGTCGTCGGCTCCGCCCCGAGCAGCGCCTGGTACAGCTCGCGCGAGGCGGTGAGGTCGGTGGCCGGGAGGAGAACTGTCGCGAAGCTGCCCATGTTGCACGCTTTTCGTCACACGACGCGCCCTGTGCACGTCACCCCGATGACGGGATCGAGACCAGGAGTGTGACCAGATGGACCGGATGGATGCCTTCGAGGCGGAGCGGCCGCGGCTGCTGCGCCTTGCCACCCACGTGCTGCGCGATGCTTTCGAGGCGCAGGACGTCGTGCAGCAGGCCTGGCTCCGGCTGCACGGGACAACGACGACCATCGAGAATCTGCCCGGCTGGCTGACCACCGTCACGACCCGGCTCTGCCTGGACCGGCTGCGGGCGACGACGCCTGTCCCGGAGGAGGACGTCGTCGCTGTCCAGGCCGCCCCAGATCCCGCCGACCAGGTGGCCCTGGCCGATACGGTCGGTGTCGCGCTGCAGGCGGTGCTGGACCGCTTGACCCCCAGCGAGCGGGTGGCCTTCGTGCTCCACGACAGCTTCAGCATCGACTTCCCGACCATCGCCGAGATCCTTAGCAGCACGCCGGTGGCGGCTCGTAAGCTCGCGTCGCGGGCCCGCAGCAAGGTAGCGCTGTCCGGCAACGAGGGCTCATCGGCCGACTGGCAGGTCGTCGACGCCTTCCTGGCCGCGGCTCGCGAGGGCAACTTCGAGCGGCTGCTGCAGCTGCTGGCACCAGACGTCGTGATTGCCGGGGACGAGGCCGCCGTCCTGGCCGGCACCCCGGCCCGCCTAGAAGGACGTCAGCAGGTGGCCACGATGTTCAACGGTGCCGCGAAGGCCGCCCTGCCGGTGTTTGTCGGCGACCGGCCCGGCGCTGCCTGGTTCCACCAAGGGCAGGCACGGGTCGCCTTCGACTTCACAGTCGAGGACGGCGTCGTAGCCGGCATCGAGTTCCGCGCCGACCCGACCGTGCTTGCAGGGCTGACGCGGCGCCGGGAGGGATCAGCGGCCTGACACGGTGCCGCGGGACGATCACGGCCCCGGTGGGGCGAGCAGTTCGGGCCGCCAGCTGGGCGACGTCGACCCTGTCCGGTGCGTGCGAGGTCCATGGGCAGGTCGGTCCGCCGTGACACGCGACTCGGCTCCTTCCACGGCAGGGGTGTCTTGTGGTCGGACAGGGCGCCCCGGTAGCCGTTCGGCTACTGGGACAGGCCCTCGTGCTTGAGGGCCGGCGCTACCGTGCGTTCGTGACGCAGCCCGGGACTACGTCGGAGCCGGTGCTGCCGCCCGGCCACCTGTCTAGGCAGGCACAGCCGCGATTGTTCGTCGCGGGGCTGACGTTGCGGCCTTGGGAGCACGCAGACGCGCTTTCGCTGGTTCGGGCCTACGAGGACCCGGACATCCACCGTTGGCACTCCCGGTCTATGTCCCTGACCGAGGCCGAGTCATGGGTCGCGTACGAGCTGAACCGCTGGGAGCAGGAGCGCGGGGGCGGCTGGGCGATCACCGGTGCTGATTCGTTGCTGGGCCGCATCGCGATCGGCAGCCTCGCCCTGGACGAAGCCCGGGCCGCAGTTTCGTACTGGGTTCTCCCGGAGTCTCGCGGTCGGGGGGTTGCCTCGCTTGCCCTCAGCGCCGTTGCGGACTGGGCTCTCGATCACGTCGGCTTCCACCGTCTCGAACTGGATCACTCGACCAGGAACGAAGCGTCTTGTCGCGTCGCCATCAAGGCCGGCTTTATGCCCGAGGGCACGAAGCGGTCCCAGGCATTGCACCTCGACGGCTGGCACGACATGCACGCGCATGGCCTGCTCGCCAGTGACGCTCGCCCTCGCTGCCGCGACGCATAGCTGCTGTTACCGCTCACCACTGGGACACGGTCCTCCCAGTAGACGCTCGGCGCCCCGGGACGGTGGGCAAGCGGTCAGGAGTGGGTGAGCTCGGCCTCTTGGCATTGAGCCACGGGCCGAACCTGGCACTCTGGCGCCATGACCATCGCGTCGGCCGTGATCGGGTTCGCCGTCGTCGCCGGGCTCCTCACCGTCGTGCCCGGGCTCGACACCGCGCTCGTGTTGCGTGCAGCGCTCACTAAGGGCCGCGCCTACGCCTTCGCCACCGCATTCGGCGTCAACTCCGGTGCGCTGGTCTGGGGCGCCGGCGCAGCCGTGGGCGTGTCGGCCCTCTTGACGGCATCCACCTTGGCGTACACCGGCGTGCGCCTGGTCGGCGCGGTGTACATGGTCTGGCTCGGGGCGCGCCTGCTGCGCTCTGCCATCGCCGGCTCTCATGACGTAGAGGAGGCGTCCTGGGCCCCGCCCACACCGACACAGTCAGGGGTGGGGCTCTGGCACGGTTGGTGCCGAGGCTTCCTGACCAACCTGCTCAACCCGAAGATCGGCGCGTTCTACGTCGCCGTGCTGCCGCAGTTCCTCCCGCCGGGGGTCCCGCCCCTGGGCATGGGCCTGCTGCTGGCGCTCGTGCACGACGTGCTCGGACTGGTCTGGTTCACCGCGCTGATCCTGGCAGCTTCCACGATGCGGCGGGCTCTGCGCCGCCCGGCCGCGCAGCGGGCCGTGGACGGAGCGACCGGCACGGCTCTCGTGAGTTTCGGCCTCAATCTGGGCGTGTCCTCCCGATAACCCCCAGCTCCACTGGGGCAACTCGAAAGCGTTCCGGTCGACGATCCTCAGATGGGACGGCGCCTCATGCCGAGCTGGCGTAGCCCGGTGCTGAGGATCTGGGTGAGCAGGCGGGCGTAGCGACCGTCCGGGTCGAGGTCCGGGTCGAAGACGGTGACCTGCGCCCCCAGCGCGCCGGGGGCCAGGGCTTCCAGGAGCTCGGTGAGCTCGTCGGGGTGCAGGCCGCCGGGGTCGGGGCTGTCAACCGCGGGCATGTGCTCGGGGTCCAGCACGTCGACGTCCACGTGCAGCCAGTAGCCCTGCAACTGCGGTCCGGCGGCGACAGACTCGGCGGCGCGCGCGGCCGCCTCCACCCCCTCTCGCTGCACCCGGCTGGCGGGCAGGACGCCGCCGAGCACCTGCCGTGCCTCGGCCAAGTGCTCGTCGTCATCCCGGCAACCAAGGTGCACCGCGTCGCCGGGCGTGAAGTACGGCCGGTACCCGTCCAGGTCGGCCAGCGTTGGCCAGTGCAGACCGACTGCGGCGGCGAGGTCCTCCCCGGCCACGCTCAGGCAGACGTCGCTGTTGCCCGGGTGACGGAAGTCGGTGTGCCCGTCCACATGCACCAACCCGTGCCGCCCCCGACGAGCCAACGCCAGTCCCACGCCCACCAGCACGCTGCAGTCGCCGCCGAGCACCAACGGCGCCTGCCCCGCGTCAACAAGCGGCCCCAGCCGGTCGGCCAGGCGTCGCGCGTGGTCGACCAGCGCGTCCTGGTTGCGCACCCGCCCCGAGGCGGGGTCGCCGTCGTCGACGTACCTCCCAGCCAGCACGACGCCTGCATCGATCGCGCCAGCGCTCAGCAGGTACTCGTGCAAGCCGGCCTCCCGCAGCGCCTCCGGAGCCTTCGCGCAGCCCGGGACGCTGCCCGGTTGCGGGGGCCGCAGCCCCAGGTTCGACGGCGCCGACAGCATCGCGATCACGCCGTCCAGTCTCACTCGTTGCTGCCCCACGTCCTCCTACTGGTGGATCGACCAGCGTAAGACCGCCACGGGCAGAGCAGAGCTGGACCACGTCCCGGTAGCCCTTCGGCTTGCGGTACCCCGGCTCGGAGCTACCTGGACCTCGCGAGCGTCCCTTGCATGCCGCAGTTCGAGGACGCGAGTCGCCAGGCACCTGCCCCTGCAGCGGGAGTGGGTGTCGGGACCTCGTCTCGTGGTCCATCGTTCGTGTACCGGTGCATGTCGATTAGTGCCCGGCCCCGGCCGGAGCGGCGGACTGAACGAAGTCACGCTGACGGATGGTCGCGAGCGCGATGAGGCCGGACACCATGGCGATCACCGCGGCTACCAGCAGAATCAGGTCCAGTCCGTCGGTGAAGGCGCTCTTGGCGGCCAGGCCCACCGGGCCGCGCGCTGACGCGGGCAGCGCGTCCAGGACCTTGGCGAGCTGCCCGGACTGCAGCCCGGTCGCGACCTGCTCGACGTGGTCGCGCGCGCTCGGGATCGCCGCCAGCCGGCTGGTGATGACCGAGTGCGTGCGGTTGGCGAACAGCGTTCCCAGCAGGGCGATGCCAGTCGCGATGCCGACTTGCCGGAAGGTCGAGTTGATGCCGGACGCCATCCCGGCGCGCTGCGGCTGGACGACGCCGACCGCCGTTGAGGCGAGCGGCGGGTTGATGAGCCCGACGCCGATGCCCGCGACGATGAAGCCGGGGATCAGATGCGTCCACGACGACGACGCGGTCAGGCCCCGCATCAACAGCAGGCCAACCCCCACGAGGACGAGCCCGGGTCCGATCAGCAGGCGCACCGGCACGTGCGAGGTCAGCCGTCCGGCCACCGTCGACGTGAGCAGAATGCCGCCCGAGATGATGAGCAGCCGCAGACCGGTCTGGAACGGGCTGTAGTGCAACGTGTTCTGCAGGTAGAGAACCAGGTAGAGGAGCATCGAGAAGATCGACGCGCTGATCCCGAAGGCCGCCACGAGGCCGCCGGTGAAGGTCGGCAGCCGGAACAGGGACAGGTCGAACATCGCGTGCTCCCCGCGGTGCTCGGCGATCGTGAACACGACCAGCAGGGCGCCGGCCGCCGCGAAGCAGGCCAGGACCCGCGTCGCGCCGAAGCCGCGGCTGCCCGACTCGATGAGGGCGTAGATCAGTGAGGACAGGGCCGCGGTGAAGCTGACCGCCCCGACCCAGTCGGGCCGCCGGGCTGACGGGGCCCGCGACTCGCTCACCCGGCTGATCGTGATGGCCAGGGCGACCAGCCCGACGGGCAGGTTGACGAAGAAGATCCACCGCCACGACAGCCCAGACGTGAGCGCACCGCCCAGCAGCGGGCCAATCGCAACCGCGACCCCGGTGACCGCACCCCAGATCCCGAGTGCGACCCCGCGGTCCTTGCCGTGGAAGGTGCTGGCCAGCAGGGCCAGCGAGACCGAGAACATGATCGCACCGCCGACGCCCTGCGCCCCGCGGGAGATCTCCAGGAACAGGTGGCCGGGGGCGATCCCGCACAACATGGAGGCCACCGTGAACACCGCCAGCCCGATGGCGTAGAGCAACTTGCGGCCGTACAGGTCCGCGAGCGACCCCGAGGTCAGCAGCAGGGCGGCGAGGGTCAGGGCGTACGCGTCGACGACCCACTGCAGGTCGGTGAACGAGGCGTGCAGCGAGGTCTGGATGTCCGGCAGCGCGACGTTCACGATCGTCACGTCGAGCAGGAGCATGAACGTGCCCAGGCAGACAGCGACGAGCGTCCACCAGCGGTTCTTCACCACTGGTGGCCGGCCGGCCTGCGAGGCCGGCCGTTCCTGCTCCCGGGTCGGGGGGCTGCTCGAAGTGCTCTGCTCGATCGGGCTGGACATGACGTGCCTCTCGGATGGGCGGTGCCTCTTGAACGGGATCAGTCGCAGGGCTGCGCGGCGCGTACGGGCACGTCGCAGTTCTGCAGGAACACGGCCGGGCTGAGCCCCAGCGCCGCGCCCACGGCGAGCAGGGCCTCCTGGAAGGCGGCCCGCGATCCGGGGTCGAGGGGGGCGAGCAGCTCGGCGCTCACGCGGTCCGCTTCCCCTTCGGCGGCGGCGAGGACGCGCTCGCCCACAGGAGTCAGGTGCAACGCGTACGCCCGGCGGTCGACGGGGTGCCGACCGCGCACCACGAGCCCGGCCTGCTCCAGGTCGTCAACGAGCCCGACCATCAGGTTGCGGCGGACCTGCATAAGGTCGGCGACCTCCTGCTGCGTGCTCCCGTCGTTCATCGCGATCCAGCGAAGAGCGCCGAAGTGCGGCGGTCGGATGCCGAGCGGCGCCAGCAGCTCGCTGAAGCGGGCCTGGGTGTGGACGCCGAGCACGGCCAGCAGATACGACACCCGCTCCTGGTGCTCGCTTGATGGTCCCACGTAGATACTGTCTTCTCGTCGAACAGTTCTGTCAAGTTGACGTCGTCATGCCTCCTCCACGGGCTCCCGTCGGCCTCCACCGCAAGGCGGCGTGCGCACGTCGCGGTCCATCAGCGTGCCGAGCCACTCGAAGCTGTCGTCGATGTTGGTGTCCCACTGAGGCCCTCAGCAGCCTGCAGGCTGTCGACGTCGTGGAGAATGCTGCGCACCGCGCGGAGCGCGTGGTCCATGTCCTCGGCGCCGACGGCGTAGCCGCGGAGCACGGCGGCGAGGGTGCCCGTTAGCCGCGCCCCGGAGACCGCGACGAATCGCCAGGGCCGGTCGGCTCGACACCGATTGTGGGGGCGTAGCGGCCGGGATGGATGCGGACGAACTCGCCGAACGCCTGCTTCGCCGCGGCACGGCCAGCCGGACCGCTTGTTGTCGGGCTTAGGTCTCGCGCGATCTTCGGCGCCGGAGGGAGCCCGACTGGCTCCCGTGATCGCGCGCTCTTTCAGCCGGAGTCGCAGTGCAAGACTCGCGCCATGACCACCACCCTCGTCACGGGAGCCACGCGTGGCGTTGGCCTCGAGCTGTCCCGACGCCTCGTTGAGGCCGGCCACACCGTCTACCTCGGAGCGCGTGACCTTGAACGTGGTCGTGAAGTTGCCGAACCGATGGGCGCGCGCGCCATCGCGATCGATGTCACCGACGACGCTTCCGTCCGCGCGGCCGTTGACCACTTGCGGCAGGAGGTCGGAGCGCTTGACGTTCTGGTGAACAACGCCGGAATCTCCGGCGCGCAGCGACCGCCTGCGGAGGCTGACGTCAGTGACTTGGAAACCGTGCTGGCCACGAACGTCGTGGGCGCGACCCGAGTGCTCGTCGCATGCATACCCCTGCTGGAGGAGAGTGCGTCCCCCGTCGTGGTGAACGTCAGCAGCGCCGTGGGGTCGTTGACGCTTAATGCGAAGCCGGATGCCATCTGGTCGATCGTGGCCTACCCGATGTCGAAGGCGGCATTGAACATGCTGACCATCCAGTACGCCAGGGCCTTCCCTCGCTGGCGCGTCAACGCGGTAACGCCGGGCTTGACGCTCACCGAGTTCACGGGCCGCCCCACCGACTCGGTCGACGTGGAGGCGTTCCGTCGTGCCGGCGGCAGGACAGTGGACGAGGCGGTAGCGGTCCTGGTCGCGATGGCCACCGTCGGCTCAGACGGCCCCACGGGAACGTTCGTCGGGAACGACGGGCCGCTGCCTTGGTGACAGCCGGCTGCGGAGCCCGCCCTACCAGCTCCGCGCGCGGTTGCTGGCCCGCTTGGTCGCCGCAACGGAACGTGTCAACGCCCCTGTCGACCCTGACGCCGGGGGAGCAGCAGCAGCTCGGGCACCTCCTCACGAAGCTCGTCAGCAGGGCATGATCATGGGCACAGTGCGGCTCGGGCTAGGTGTGCCGTTCAGGGTTCGGTTATCGGGACCGCGATCCGCTATCGGGGCATCGTTAGTCGCCGACGCAAGCGGGTAGTGGTGGCGGCTACTCGCCTATGCGTCCGTCGATCCGTTCGCGCAGCAGGTCGGCGTGGCCGTTGTGCCGGGCGTACTCCTCGATCATGTGGACTAGGAGCTCACGGAGGGACAGCGGGGCACCTGCCCAGTCCACGCCGATGAAGCCCAGGTCGGTGTCCCGCGTGAACCGCTCGGCGAAGGCGACCTCCTCACGCCAGGCCGCCCACGCCTCGTCAACGACGGACTCATGGGGCACAGCGCCGTCGAAGTCACCATCGGGCTCGTCGTCGGACTGGTAGAGCTTGGGCACGTCCTGACCGGCGAACCGACGGCGGAACCAGCCGCGCTCGACGTCCGCCATGTGACGCAGCAGGCCCAGCAGTGACATGGTCGAAGGCTCGACAGCGCGATGGGCGAGCTGCGTTGCATCCAGTCCCTCGCACTTGACCTGCAGGGTCAGGCGCTGGCAGCGGAGGAACTCCACCAGCGTCGCCCGCTCGTCCCCCAGCGAGGTGCCGCCCTCGCGCGGGTCAAGGCCTCGATCGGTGAACATGTCGGCACGGTGCTGCGGCGTTGTCACCGCACCACCCTGCCTGATGACGCACCCGTGCCAGTAGCCAATGGGTTATCGGGGTGCTCCTCCTCGCGGGAAGTCCAGCCCGAGGTAGATCCTTAGCTGGCGTGCTAAGCGGTCGAGTTCGGGCATCGCGAGGAGGCCCCGACGCTCGAGCAGCCGACTCCGAGCGGCCGGTTGTAGCCCGGTCACGTCGGCGAAGGACTCTGGGTAGCGCGTCAGCCCCGCGTCAGGGTCCAGCGGTACGTGGGTCTGGTCCGGCCCTCGGGTGCCGGTAACTGGGATCACCGCGACGTGTCCGAGGCGAGTGTTCAGCGCGTTGATGCTCAACACGACGGCCGGGTGCAGCCCGAAGTCGTCGAAGTCGACATCCCAGACCTCTCCACGAAACGGCTCAGGCAGGGACATCGGCGTCAATGTCGCGGCGGCCGGGCCGGACACCGATCGGTAGAGCAGGTGCGCGGCCTGCGTAGAAGGAGTCCACGCTTCTGGCCATCCGCTCCTCGGCAGCCCGCTTGTGCAGCAGTTCGAGCGCGGCCTTGACGATCTCGGTGCGACCGTCGAGTCCCAGTAGTTCGGCATCGTCTCGCAGCTGAGCGGCCAGTTCGTGGGTGATGCGAGCCTGCCAGGTCTCGGAGGCTCCGGTGGTGGTCGTCATGCGTATACGGTCTGCCGTACACTGCGCCTTTGTCAACCGCGGGTCGGGCGATCGGCAGCGCGAGCGGTGTCCCGGTAGCCCTTCGGCGCTACTGGGACGCCGCCAGCTTGGACGACCCAGCAAACCCAACTCGTCCCCAGGCGCGTGGTGCAGAGGTGGCCGTTACGGTCGGCCGCGCGCAGCGGCGGACCGTGGTGTGCCCGCCGCGCTCGAGCCGGGTGGGATGGCGCGGACGGGGCCGGTCTCGGCCACCGGCTGGGCAGACCCTGTCGCGGCGCGATGCGCGGCGAGCGGCAGGGTTCCTGGCCCAGTACCCGGAACTCGGTGGCACTGAGGGCCAAAACTGATGCGTCCTTCAGGTCCACGAGCAAATGCATCAACGTGGAGTTCAAAGTGTCACCGCGAGCTATTACCGACCCACGAAAGGGGCCCGTCGTCAAGGCACTAGGCAACCCCTTGAAGTTTCACCTCATCAGACTCCTGGCCACCGGTTACAGGGCTACTCACGGCACCGGCACGCCGCGGAGCACCACCGGCCCCCTGCTTGGGTCCAGCTCGACCGCCTGGTTCACGCCGGCCGGGGTGAGGACGTCCATCGCCTTGGGCAGCTGCCCCAGCGGCACGCTGCACACGCCGGCGGTCGCCCCGGCGGGGCAGCGGCCAAAGGTGTAGGCGCCGGCGGTGTCGGTGAAGGTTCGGGCGCCGTCCTGGCCATAGCCGTCTTGGCCGTGCAGAACGACGGTGAACGTCCAGCCGGCGCTTGGGGTGCCACCGAGCAGCGCCTTCGGGATGACGATGGTGATGTAGCCGGTCGTTGGGCTGGCCTGGGCGCTGGCCTGTCCGACCTCTGCCCCGCTGGCGTCATAGACCCGGGTGCGCTGGAAGCCGGCTACCTGCACCGCCCGGGTCCACGCGTCCTGGCTGGCGACGGAGTAACCGCGGGAGGCGGCCAACGGCGCGGTCGACGTTGCGGCTGCTCCCGGCTCGTGGGCGAACACGGTCAGCAGCTGGGCGCCCAGGCTGTTGCCGAAGGTCGGCGACAGGTTTCGCAGCTGGGTGCGCAGCAGCACCGAGCTGCCGACGTTGAACACTTGGAACCGGGTGAGGTCGAACGCCCCTGGGTGGAAGTCCGCGGCCGTCGGGTACTGGAAGGTGCCGGGGCCTGAGTCGTCGCCGGAAGGGTCAGTGACGTCGAGCACCGGAGTGCCGGTGATCTGGTCGGAGCTAACGATGCGCTGGTCGTAGGCCGTCGCCCCAGCCGTCGTGGTCGCGGTTATGGTCAGCACCGACGTCCCGAAGCCGGTCGGCACCGTCACCGAAAAGGTGCCGTCGCTGCCGGCGGTGAGGGCCGCCACGCTCGTCGCGGCACCGGTGTCGGTGTTGGTAGCGGCGACCACGACCCTGGCGCCCGGGGCAGTGGTCCCGGTTACGGCCGTGGTCGCCGTGGTGACCGTTGCGCCCGACGAGGGGGCGCTCACGGTGAGCGGCGCCCTTGCGGGCGGTACGGCATCAACGTAGCGGGCCCGGACCTGCGCCGGCTGCTCGACCGGGTGGCCGGCACCCAGGGAGAGGACCAGGCGCGCCTCTTGCGCCTGGGCCCATGTCAGCGGGGCGGCGGAGCCGGCGGGCCGGCCGGTCTGGAAGCCGATCGAGGCGGTGGAGGGGTCGGTGCCGAAAGGGGACGCTGGAACGGGGGCGTCCTCCCAGTCCTGCTCGGGGACCAGCCCGACCCCGGAGGAGTAGCGGTCCATGGCGTCGAGCAGGCTCGCCGCGGGGGCGGGATGGCCGGTCTGCAGCTCCTGCTCGGCTCGCTCGCCGGACAGCACTGGCCATAGGTGCCCGCTGCCCTTGTTGGCGTCGTCGCCGGAGCCGCCGGGCCACGGCTTGCCCTCGGGCTGGCAGCTGGTCGGGTCCGGAACGTGGCAGTCGCCGTACCCGTCCTCGGTGCCGGGCGTGCTGGTGCCGTAGCGGTAGAAACCGGTGCCGCTGGGGGTCGTTCTGGAGAGGGTGGCGTCGACGACGGCCAGCGAGGCGAGCACGTCGGCGTCGTTCGCGGGGAGCTCGCCGAGGCGGGTGAGTTCGGTGAAGCCGGCGTCGACCACCGAGCGCTGGTCGGCGCTGAGGGCGCCGTTGCCGAGGTCGTAGCTGATTGCAGCGTTGGGGTTCCCGGTCTTGCTCAGCCGCAGGAAGTACCGCCCGGTCGCGTAGGGGCCGGTCGTGGTGACGGTCCACCCCTTGATGGACCGCTGGAAATGGTCGGCCGTGGCGAGGTAGAGCTTCGAGCGGTCGGGGTCGTGCTGCTGGGCGGCGATACGTCCCGCGGCGACCAAGCCGGCAATCTCGGCGGCGATGGTGGAGGGGGAGTAGCCGCCCTGCTCCTCCCAGCGTTCGGAGCCGAAGGACGGACCGTGGGCGACGACGAAGTCGGCTGCGGGACGTAGGTGGTCGCGGTACAGCCCTGCGTCGCCGCCCAGCCCTGACTGCAAGGCCATGAGGATCGGGTAGGAGGTCTCGTCCAGCTGGTCCCCGCCGGTGTCGGGCGCGGGCCGCCCGTTCAGCAGGCTGTTGCGCGGCAGCCGCCCGTCCGGCAGCTGCTGGTGCTCGAGCAGGAACCGGGTGCTGGCCTGTGCGGTCGCGGTGTCGCCGGCAGTGAGCAGCGCGGTGAACGCCTCGTACAGGTCGCGGCTGAACACCTCGCGGTAGGACCCGAAGTAGGGCGCCTTGCCGTCCTGCGCCGCCCCGGCGCTCACCGCCTGCCCCCAGGGGGAGCCCAGGCCGGCCACGACCGCCCCCGGGAAGGTCTTGTCCTCGCTGGCCTTCACTACGTTGACCGACAGGTAGTAGGCCTGCGCGAGTCGGCGTACCCGGGCGCTGGACAGGCCGGCGATGCTCGTCGGCGGCCTACGCAGGGAGGCGTCGTAGCCGGCCCAGCCGTGCTGGTAGGCACGTAGCGTGGCGGTGGCGCTACGACCGAGTGAGGAGCCGGCAGTGCCCACCGCCTGCGCCTGGGTGCGCCCGAAGCCGAGAGCGAGGGTGGCGGCACCGCCGCCTCCCCTTAGGTCCAGCTCTGCGGTGCCCACGACGTTGCCCTGCGGGGCGTTCCCGGCGGCCATGGTCAGCCGGTGGGCGGCGTCCAGCTGGGTGAGGCCGTCGCTGGCGCTGCCGACGTAGCCGTTGGTCGCCGACGTGAAGCGCCGGTCCGCGCGCAGCGCGAGGTAGGTGGGCACGCCGTAGTCGCGGTTGGTCGCCGCGGTCGCCGTCGTGGTGTCGGAGGCGACCAGGGCGCCGCTGCCGGCGTCGACCGTGGCGCTGTCGGCCCCGGCGTTCTGGCCCTGCCCGGTACCGCCCCCGCCGTTGCCGCCGACGCTGGGGTCGAGGCGGACGTACAGGTGCAGCCCCTGGGTCTTGACGGTGAGTCCGACCAGGCGGGTGGAGACGAGCACCGTGTCCCGGGCGGGGTCGGTGAGATAGGTGGTCATCAGCCGCCAGCGGCCGTTGCGGGCGGTGGAGGTGACCGTGCACGCCATTCCAGTGGCGTCGGCGCCTACGGTGTACGTGGCGTCGCGGGTCTGGAGGTCGGTGAAGGTGCTCCCGTCCGTGACGACGAACTGCATCGTCTCGACATTCGTGGTGTCGATGGTCGGCTCGTACACATCCGACAGGACGCCGTTCGCCACGGTGTACCAGACCTTCGACGTCCGCCCGGCCGCCGTGCCCACGCAGTCCTTGCGGGCCAGGTCGAAGTGGGACAGGGCGCCCGGGGCGCCACCGGAGCGGGCCAGGTCGAAGTGGGACAGGGCGCCCGGGGCGCCACCGGACGGACTCGCGGTGCCGCCCGGGCTGGCCGCGCCGCTGACACCGCCCACCGCGGCGGCCGGAAGCGCCGCCAGCGCGGTCAGGGCCGCGGTAACGCCCGCGGTGAGCAGCCCAACCCGAACGTGTCCGCGCTGGCCGCGACGGGCGACAGCCATGACGTACCTCCATGGTGAGGGTGAGGTGAAACCGCCGGAGCCGATGCAGCCAGCCGGGAAAAGTTACGACCGGTACATCGTTACCGCAAGGACAACAAGAACCTCCAATTCCTGCGGTGAGCGACATTAGCGGTAGGGTCCACTATGGGCGATCCGGTTCCGGCGATCTCACTAGGGGTGTCGGCGCGTCGTCGGCGGTCCCGCCAGCAGCTGCTGGGCGTGCTGGCACAGCACACCGCTCTGACGGCGTCGGGACCCGACCGGTCTGACACTGGCGGGCAGTCCGCTCCCAGTGACTGTGACCGGGCGTCGGTCGCCGCACCTTCACCAGGCATTGTGCGGCCAGTCGTGCGGGAACGACCATTAGGGTCGCGGAAGTGCGGTCCGTGGGGGAGCGCGTGTTCCCGGTAGCCCTTCCCGTTGCGGGCACCGCCTGCAGCTCCCGGCGTCTTGATCAAACAACCGCTATGCCGATGAACGCGCCCCGCGCGAACCATGGCCGACGAGCGCGAATGTGTGGTTGCGGCGCAGCCCAGGAATGGTCCGTGGCGCGACCACGTCGGGGACGGTCTGGGCGGCGGCGGTCTGAAGCCGGTGAACCCGTCCATGGCCACGACGTAGATCGCATCCTGGAAGGCGCTGCTCTGCTGATCGATCAGGTTCGTTGCGATTGCGGGGCGTGAACCTCAGCGTAGGTGACGGGTCTGCTTGATTGACATCGCCGCTGCCCTTGCCGACGTGCTCGGGCCAACTGCCTCGGTGGTTAGTGACTCTTTCTGTCGGAGTAGTAGGTCACGTCGCTCGGACCCTGATGGGTCGGCGTGACGGCTGCGCCGACGCCGTTGATCACGTGGTCGATCGTCCCGGCATGGTTGAGGGAGATGGTGAGCAGGTCGTGCATCGCAACGCCGTGCGAGTTCGGCACCTCGAAACCTTTCGCCGAGTGCAGCCCCGGGTTGACGTTGGTGTAGATGTAGCTGCCCAATCCGTAGGCGACGTGAGTCTTCACCGAGTCAGCGACCTTGTACCCGGGGTAGCCGGGCTTGCCGTCGTGGCTCCACGCTGCCTGATCTGGGGCGTCATAGGGAAGCTCGTTCTGGAAGAAGATCGTCTCACCGCGCTCGCCGTTCCAGAGGACGTTGTACTTCTGGTAGTGCTCGGCGAACAGGCCGGTGGCGGTGACGTCGGCACCGTTGATGACCACCCCGTTGTCGGCGGTGTTCACGGTCCAGCCGACGTCGTTGGGGTTCTGAGCGTGGTCGGCACGCCAGGACCAAATGTCATCTAGGACCGCGTGGTCGCTGTTGACGACGAGGCCGTCGACGACCCGCCCGACGTGAGCACCGCCGACTCGGAAGAAGACGTCCTGAAGAGCGGTCGGGTCGGCCGCGGTCGAGGCGTGCGGGTTGCCGTGTCTTTGACCGGCGTGCTCCGAGCCAACGCGCAACAGTGCCGGGGACTCCTTCGCGCCGGCGTCGAAGATCAGCCCTGATACGTCGATCCCGGATACATCGGCAGTGCTCATCGCGATGTTGCCGCTGTCCGGCTCGATCGTGGCCAGGCCGAGGCCTAGGACCACCGTGTCAGGGCGCTTGACGTTGATTGACCGGTCCGTGTGGTAAATGCCCGGCGTCAGCAGCAGGTTCTTGCCTTCCGCTAATGCGGAGTTGATCTTCGCGATCGAGTCGCCGGGCTGCGCGACGTAGAAGCTGCTCAGCGGCAGGGAGCGACCGGGAGTTTGACCGGCCTGCCAGGTGGTGCCCGTGGAAGTCGTCTGCGCCGAAGGGGCGAAGACCCGGTAGGCGCCGTTGGCGTCGAGGTACAGGTAGGGCTTCTCCTTTGAAACTGGAGTGGTGGCCAAAGTGGTGTAGGGCTGAGCAGCCGAGCCGTCGGCGTTCTTCGTACCGAAGCTCTGTGCCGGAGCTCCGACATCACCGGAGAACACCTGGTTCCAGACGCCGTTGCTCCACCCGCCTATCGCGCTGTTACGCACGTAGAACTGCTGCTGGCTGCCGTTGACCGGCGTGTCGGCGCCGAAGGAGGTGTCGGCCACGAAGCCGCCGCTGGCGTAGGAAGGCCCGGTGCAGTAGTCCATGAACGTCGTGTGGCCGGTGACATCCACGCGCCGCATCGGCGCTGCCTGGGAGACGGCCCAGAACTCGGTGTTGGCGTAGCAGCCGTTGGTGCTGCCGTTGCCGCCCGAACCGGCGACAGCGATATGCAGGTTCGACAGCGAACGCCAAAAGTTGTCCAGCGCGGTGCCATCGCCTTGGTTGTAGACGTCGACGGACCCGTGGATGGTGACGTCATCAGGGTGCTGGCCCAGCCCTGCCACCTCGGTGTAGAAACCGACCTGGAAGTTCAGCGGATCCGCCGCGCTGCCGTACGTGCCCGGCTCGAACAGCAACGCGTACCGCTGGCTGCCGAACTGGTTGCCAACCTGCTGGTTGGCGATCGCATCGACTTTCGCCTGAATCTCGGCAGTCGTCATGCGCGGGTCGAAAACGACGACATTCGGACCTAAAGCGGTCGAGCTCGCCCGCGGCGCGGTATGCCCACCATGACTCGGTGTCGCAGCCGCCACGCCGACACCGCCGGTGGCGGCAAGTACCGCTGCGGCGACACACACCGCGGTGCGCGCAAGGGCGGGCCGCCGCGTGCGAAGCCGGGACGATGAAGAACCGCGACCTCGTGCCGTGAAAACCATGAAAGCTCCCGTTGGGCAGGATCCGATACGGGAACCGTAGACGCCGCGGGTCGCGGACGTCCAGATCCCGCTCAGCGCAGTTTTGAACGCCGACGCAGGCTGCACCCCCGACGAGTACCCGCCGGCGACCTTGCAGGAGTGTGAAGAACTTGAGCATCGCTTCGGCAGCTCACACTCGAACTCGGCACCTGCGCCCGTCCCAACGCCACCACGCGTCCACGAACACGCCCGCATCCGCTGCCCCACCTCGACATCCAGATGCTGCACCGCCTCGACGAACTCAAGACCGACCTGCTGGACCGTCGCGGACTGCCCGAGAACGCGCCGGTGCTGCTGGCCAGCGGCGGCGTCGATAACTGGAAGATGGATCTGCAACGCCGCGTCGCGCTGCTCGCCAACCAGATCGGCGTCCGCGTCGTCGCCTTCGACGTCCCCGGAACCGGCGAATCGGACGCCCCGGTGACCTCCGATGGCGGCGCGCAGACCGTCCGCCGGCTGATCGCGTCCGCCCGCTTGGTCGGCGACGACACCGTCGCTCACCTGGCATCTTCACTCCATGGGAGGTCACTTCTCGGCCATCACCGGTCTGGCTGGCGAGCTCGACGCCGCTGTCGTGTCGGCCAGCCGGTGCAGGCCGCGTTCACCAGCGGCGACCCTGCGCACTTCGACATGGCCGGCATCGTCGACAAAGGGCTGGGCTCCGACACGCTGCCCGACCCCGTCGTTCAGGCCGCGACGTTCCGCACAGGCTCACTGCGGCTGCCGCTCGACACCACCACCAACGCACCGATTCTGGTGATCAACGGCGCCGGCGACGTGCGCGTCCCGCACGCAGACACTCCGGTCTTCGAAGACCGCCGCGACACCGAGGTTCACCGACTCCCGCCCGGGCCGTTTGCGCGGTCACGAAGACCGCGGAGGTCCTTTCGCTGATGGTCGGATAGCTCGGCCGCACCGTGGACGTCGGCGCCAATGCCGGCGGTTCATGATGCCGACACGGCGCCTAGGTGCTCGCCGACTACCTCTCCCGGTTCAGCCCGTTGGGCGCAGTGAGGCTCTGATGACAAACTCGGCGCGCTGAACCTCGTCACCGAGGTAACCCGTCCAACGACACGGTTGGAGATCTTTCCATTCACGTGGCCGGACTCGTGCCAGGCCGCATAGACGCGCGCTCGCCGCAGGTCCCGGGAATTTGTTTTGGCGCGTGACAAACCGGCCCTCCCCGGAGTAGACACGGACGTCGTCCCGGGTGACCGAGTGAGCCTGCTCACTTCGGCGGTTTCCCTTAAGGGCCAAGGAGGCAGTTCGTGACCGTTACCCGATCAGTGCGCCGTGCGGCAGTCGTCGGTATCTTGCTGGTGTCCCCACTCGTGGCTGTGGCACAACCGGCCCATGCCGGCACCGCGCCGTACGGCAATGCGTCGTTGCCCATCCCGCAACGCGTCGCCGACCTTGTCGGGCGGATGACGCTCGCCGAGAAGGTCGGCCAGATGACGCAGGCTGAACGGGCGTCGATCGACAGCGACCCATCGATCATTGCGAGCGACAACCTGGGCAGCGTGCTGTCCGGAGCAGGGTCCGATCCCACGCCGAACACGCCAGTGGCCTGGGCGGACATGGTCGATCGTTACCAGCGCGCGGCGCTGAAATCGCGCCTGCACATCCCGCTGCTGTACGGAATCGACACGGTGCACGGCGACGGCAACATGTACGGCGCCACTGTCTTCCCGCACAACATCGGCCTAGGCGCTACCCGTGACCCGGCGCTCGTCGCGCGCGTCGAGCACGTCGCTGCCTCCGAGACCCGATCGACCGGCCCACAGTGGGCCTTCGCGCCGTGCATCTGCGTCGCGCGCGACGACCGGTGGGGCCGCGCATACGAGTCGTTCGGAGAGAACCCCGCCCTCGTGAAGCAGATGGAGACCGCGATCGACGGTTTCCAGGGCGCCCCCGGGCAGCTCAAGAACAACGACCGCGTCCTGGCCACGGCCAAGCACTTCGCTGGTGACGGCCTGACCACCTACGGCACCGGCTCCAACGACCAGACCACCGGCAACTACCCGATAGACCAGGGTGTCGACCAGGTCGACCGTGCGACCTTCAACCGGCTGGCGCTCGCGCCCTACGTGCCCGCCGTGCAGCAGCATCACGTCGGCACCGTCATGCCGTCGTACTCCGACGTCCAATACATCGGTGAGGCCACCCGCACCAACATGCACGGGAACCGCGACCTGATCACCGGCTGGCTCAAGGGCAAGCAGGGTTTCGACGGGTTCGTCATCTCCGACTACAACGGCATCGATCACATCCGCCCTGGTGCCGCGACGACCTTCGAGCAGCGGGTCGCACTAGGCGTCAACGCCGGAATCGACATGTTCATGCAGCCGTCGAATTTCGCCCAGTTCGAGGCCGCGCTGACCGACGCCGTGAACACCGGCCAGGTGTCCATGGCCCGGATCGATGATGCAGTTAGCCGGATCCTCACCAAGAAGTTCCAGCTCGGGCTGTTCGAACACCCCTACACCGACAGGACACACCTTCCCCAGGTCGGCGACGCCGCTCACCGGGCGGTGGCCCGCAAGGCCGTGCAGGAGTCGCAGGTCCTGCTGCGTAACCGGAAGCAAGCTCTGCCGATCCGCCGAAACGGCGGCAGTATCTACGTCGCGGGCAGCAACGCCGACAACATCGGCAACCAAGCCGGCGGCTGGACGCTTACCTGGCAGGGCGGCTCGACCAACGTCATCCCTGGCACGACGATTCTCCAAGGCATCCGCCTGCATGCCGGGTACGCGCGAGTCACCTACAGCGCGACTGCGTCCGCGCCCGTCCCCCACGGCGCGACCGGTGTCGTGGTGGTCGGTGAGACGCCGTACGCGGAGGGCTTCGGCGACGTCAACGGTCCGCGGTGGGCATACGATCCAGGTGATCACAACACGCCGCGGCCGGTGAAGGACATGCAGCTGTCGACCGCCGACAAAGCCGCCGTGGACAAGGTCTGCTCCGCCGCAGCCAAGTGCATCGTCGTCGTGGTGTCGGGCCGCCCGCTGCAGATCGACCGCAAGCAGCTGAACGAGACCGACGCCTTGGTGGCCGCGTGGCTGCCGGGCAGCGAGGGCGTGGGCGCGGCCGACGACCTTTTTGGGGCCGCTCCCTACGTAGGCAAGCTACCCGTCACCTGGCCGCGCACCGTCAGCCAGGAGCCGATCAACGTCGGCGACCCGAACTACAACCCGCTCTACCCCTACGGGTTCGGCCTGCACACCTCCGCGCCACGTCACCACGCGGGCGGTCACGCCTAACGACACAGTCCGGCGGTAGCGCTGTCACCACCCCGATGGCAGTGCTACCGCCGACCGACAAGAACAAGGCCGTCCCAGGCGGGGCTCGACCACCAGACCGAGGCCAGCCCGCCCGCAGGCGGACACAACCCGCTACCCGACTCCTCATGACCCGCTAGGGAACTGACCCGACGGCCCAGACGGGCTCGCCGGTCAGTGCCGCACCACGACCATGCTCGCGGGCGCATGCTGCCGCCTAGGCATTCAGCGCCGGACCAGCTTACCGGCGGCCCGATGCAGCGGTAATGCTGAACGCCCCCGCGCGCCCAACGTCCGGGCCTTGACCCTTGATTTTGGACACGCGGTTGGTGGTTAGGCGGCTTGCTGGACGGTAGCGGCGTGCAGGGCCTCGTAGGTGCTGGGGGCTTGTTGGCCGCACCAGGAGTGCCGGCGTCGGGTGTTGTAGCGGGTGGCCCAGCGGAACACCTCGCGGCGGCAGGAGAGCTCGTCGGACCAGGCCGCGGCGCCCTGGAGGAGCTCGCGCTTGAGGGTGGCGTTGAACGACTCCGCGAGGGCGTTGTCAGCGCTGCTGCCGACTGCACCCATGGACTGGACGACGCCGAGCTGGCGGCAGAGCACGGCGTAGGCCTTGGAGGTGTCCTGCGCTCCGTGGTCGGCGTGGAAGACCGCTCCGGCCAGGCTCCCGCGGGTCGCGGCGGCATCGTTGAGCGCGGCGGCGATGAGGTCGGTGCGCATGTGGTCGGCGACGGCCCAGCCCGCCAGCCGCCGGCTGTAGCAGTCGATGACGGTCGCGAGGTAGAGGTTGCGGCCGCACGCGAGCGGCAGGTAGGTGATGTCCCCGACGTACTTCAGATTGGCTGCGGGGGCGGTGAAGTCCCGCTTCACCAGGTCCGCGACCTTGACGTCGGCCGGCTCCGGGACGGTGGTGCGGACGCGCCGGCGCAGGCGCAGGCCGGGCAAGTTGTGCTGGCGCATAACCCGGGCGACGCGCTTGTGGTTCACCCGCTCGCCCGCGGGGGTGCCGTCGTTGAGCTCGGCCGTGACCCGCGGGGCGCCGTAGGCGCGGTCCTGGGCCTGGACCGCACGGATCTGCGCGACGAGCGTCGCGTCAGCGGCCTCCCGCTCCCTCCGGCCCTGGGCGGCCTGCCGCCAGGCGTAGAACGCCGAGCGGGAGATCTCAACGGTCTGGCACAGCCGCTTCACCTCGAAGGTGTGTCGGTGGTCGGCAACGAACTGGAAGCGGCTCACCAGGTCGTCTCGCCGGCGGAATACTTCGCCGCCGACCTCAAGATCTCCCTCTCGGTCGTCAGCTTGGTCGTCTCGGCCTCCAGCTCCCGGACCCGGGCCTCGAGCCGGGCGAGCTTGACGGCCTGGGACTCCGCGCGGGCACAGTCCGTGCCGGGCGGGCCGCTGCTACGTGCAGCTGTCAGCGAGGCCGCCACTGTGGTCGTTGTCCCGTGGCCAAAGGTCGTCACCCACGCGGCGAGGGTGCCCCGGGCCAGGCCCAGGTCCCCGGCGATACCCGACAGCGTCGCGCCCTCGGTGGACTCGTACAGATTGACGGCCTGCCGACGGAACTCATCGGTGTAGTGCTTGCGAGCCATGGTCGAGATCATCTCGCTTCCTCCAGCCAGTGCTGGAATCAGCGTGTCCACAGTTCGGGGTCAGGTCCCTCCTGTGACCGCTGGACGATCGCCCAGTGCGTCCCGCGCAAGGATCGGCTACCGGACATGATCGCTGCCGCCGCCTCGGCCGCTGACCGCGCCACATAACGCTGCGAGAACCGCCCACGTACCGCTGAAGGTCACAGCTGATGCGCTTGTGGCCCATGTCTGTCCAAGTAAGTTCGGGGTGTAGCCCTACCGTGACGGCTTGACCAGCCGGGGTCCTAACCCCGGCGTTTCAGTAGAGCGCTTGTCGAGGTCGAATGATCTTGAATGCGTCGGCGGCGATGTTGAGGCAGCGGCGATCGCCGGCGCTGGGTCCGGTGTCTCCGTGCTCGTGGTGGGGTGG
>JAABUM010001504.1_pt1 | contig 34817 bp, 29 predicted proteins | sample 5559161 | NCBI WGS metagenome assembly JAABUM01 (sample SAMN10711868, study PRJNA513369) | rock metagenome | isolation source: Antarctica rocks | place: Antarctica: Victoria Land, Siegfried Peak nord
AGAAAGTCTTGACCTCTGCGCTCAGCTCCATGCTCTCCCCACTTCCGCACGCCGTCCCCTCCGCCTGGTCTGCTCCCAGACACAGCATACCCCCTTTGGGGCAGTTTTGTTTTGCCGCGTCCCTTAGCGAAAACTAGAGTAACTACGTGTTCGGTTACCCTATAATCAGCACGTGGCGTAAGCTGGCTTGGCCGTCCCGCTAAACGCACGGATGTTCTGACCAGCCAGCACAGGCCGGCTGCCGACCATTCACGGAGGGAAGCGATGGTGACACAGGGACGACCACGTCTGGGGAGAGAAGGCTTTGTGCGGCTGGCTGGGCCCTGGATCTCGACGGGGATCACGGTGGGGCTGTTCGTGCTGGCCGTAGCCGTGCGCTGGTGGGCGTTGCCCGACCACACCCATGAGATGTGGGGCGATGAAGCCCAATTCATGGTCTTCGCGCGCAGTTTCATTCAAGGGGTCTATACGACTCCCTTTATGGTTGACCCCCGCGGCCTGCCCGCTCTGTACGACCTTGCCTTGAGCATTCCGCTGCGGCTGGCCGGTATGGACGTGACGGTGGCGCGTGGGTTCGACGGCGTCTTGGGCGCGCTCAGCGTCCCACTGCTCTACCTGACCGCGGTCGAGCTTGGCTATCCGCGCCGCGTCGGCCTGATTGCCGGGGTTGCCCTGGCCACCACGTTCTGGGACGTCAGCTTCTCGCGCGTGGTTTTGCCAAACATCATGGCTGTCACCGCCACCAGCGTGACCCTGTGGCTGGTCGTGCTGGCCGTGCGCCGGGTGAACTGGCCTCTGGCCGCCCTGGCGGGCGTGGCGCTGGCCTGGGACGCCAACGCCCATCTCAGCGGCATGATCGCCACCGTCTTCATCGTAGGCTGGGTGGTGTTGCTGGTGGTGGGGTACAGCCGGTGGTGGCAGCGCCATCCTGATGCCTCGCCACCCATGCATGAAGGGGGAACGGCTGCGAGCCTCAAGGCGCGACCAGGATTGCCGTGGCGACGTCGCCTCAGGAACCATCGGAGCTTACCAAGCCTCAACAGTAGGCGTGCGCGCCTCCCGTTGTTTGAGATGCTGGCCTTGGGCGCTACGTTTGGGGTGGTGGCGCTTATCTGTGCGTGGCCACTGTTGCAACTGTACTTCAGCCCGGGGAACGGTATCCATGACCATGCGGCGGAGCGCTACATCCTCAGTTCCGCTAACCGACTCGCCTTCGCCAGTGAGCACCCGGATATCGGCTCGGGGATACTGGGCATCCTGTGGTACCAGTTCAAGGCGGCAATCGGCATGTTCACCGTCCGCGGGGAGCCCGGCGGCATTGGCGCCGTCTTCAACCTCAACGGTCGGCCCCTGCTCGACCCACTCTGCAGCATCTTTTTTATCATCGGTGTCGTGCTCCTGCTATGGTCATGGCGCCGGCCTGCCGCCGCGCTGATCCTCTTATGGCTGGCCGTGCCGGTTTTCCTGGGTACAATGATGACGCCGGGCACACTGCCCGGCGAGGACCCGCCGAGCTTCCACCGCTCGATTGCAGCCGCACCTGCGATGTGCCTCTGCATCGGCCTCGGCGCTGATGTCGTGCTGACTGCCCTGTTCGGCGCCCTCAGCCGGGCGCTGCCGCGCTCGGGTTCGGAGTCATGGTGGCTAGCGCTGCGCCCGGCCGCCGTAGCCGTCATCGCGGTCGCGATTAGTGTGATCGGCGTCCAGCGTTATTGGGCGTTCGCGGATGCGCCCGAAACCCGCCTAGCCTTTCGCGTCCCAGCGCACGAGTGGGCGCTGTTCCTAGCACCACGCGGCGTTATTCAGGTGACGAGCGTGGGCCCAAGCGGCTGGCCCAATGAGTATGTGTCCCTCTACGCCCCCAGGGCACTTGTATGCACAGGGCTCTGGGCCAGCACCTGGCAAGCATGCCCGCCGTCTCAGCTCATCATCTTTGACAGCGACGAAGCGGACGCTCAGCGCTACACGGCGCTCACTCACCTTGCCACACATCCAGGGCCTTCGGACGATATCACCGTTCGCTTCTGGTACGCTGAAGGGCACAACCTCCCTGATCCGGCGCATGTCCTAGCCGGTTTACCCTGACGCACTGGGTTTATGGGTATCACCCTGAAAAGCCGGGGGCCAGACGTGAGCGATGAGTAAAGGCAGGGGCGTGCCGTATACTGAGCCCACTGTGGTGACCCACCTAAGCGCGCAAGAGGCGGTATTGAAAGTCAAGCCCCTGCGCCAGCCTCAAGGAGCGCCGGGAGCATAGCCGGACGCCACGGGGACGGCAGCTGGTGAGGCCGAGCGGCCCAACAGGCTAGAGCGCTGGCCTGCTGGGCCGCCACAGAGCGGGTGGCGTCCTCCGCCCGAGCGGCCCGCACCCGCTCCCAGTCGCACCACGCGACGCCCTCGGGGGACAGATCTGCCTCTGAGCCAGGGCCTCCTCCACTGCGGCGCTCAGCTCCTCTGGCCACCCCGGACGGCGCCGCGTCCGCTCGCGCGGCACCCCACGCAGGCGCCGGCCCCGGCGGTGTTGGCGCAGCACCACCACCGCCTCGGTCTGCTCCAAAGAACGAATGCGGCCCCCATGGTCACGCACCACCGTGCGCAGGGTGGTCGCACTGAGCAGGCCCGGCTCTCCCGTCTGCCACCCCAGCAAGCGCGCCGCCGTCGCGAAGGGCATCTCACGCGGGCAGGAGGCAGGCCATCTCCTGCAGCCCCCGCGTGATCAGCATGCCCTGGTGTGCAGGTAAGAGCGCGTTCCCGGGCATGACGTGCGGACGGCCATCGCGGCGCCCCATGACCTGGCGACGCAGCTGGAGCGTGCCGAAGCGACTGGCCACCTGCAGCGTCTCATCGCCATCAGCCCACACACTGCCCGGCTCCTGCGTCGCACAGTACTCCGCCACCGCCTAGGTGTCCACCTCGTCCCACTGCACGGCACACAGCACGGCCAGCAGCCGCTGACCCACCGTGGCTACATGGGTCTCCAGCGTGTCCAGCGGCGCGGCGGAGCGCCGCGCACGCACGGCGGGCAGATCGACGCTGGCGAGTTCCGTCATCTGATCGTCCTCATCCTCAACACGGCAAATCAGGACACGTAAGTGGCTCATGGGGGCCTCCTCAGGGGTTACTGCAGCACATCACTGTCTGGCCCCATGATAGCCGCCCCTTGCCCGCTCCGCGGTGCTGTCCGCGACCCCTATCCCAGCCCTTGCGCGCGCTAAGACCACTAACTGCTATTAGGGTTGTGGAGCAACGCGAGTATAACATGAGGCGAGCGGCCGGAGCCAGAAGGCGCGCCCCGTGTTGCCGATTTTTGTTCACAGCCCTGAGCGTAGGACGCCGCCGGTGTGGCGTCGCTGGCCCCCTACGCTCAGAGATAAGCTCAACGCCCAGGCGGCCAGGGCGGCCGGAGCACCTATGGTATAATAGCCGAGGCCTCGCGCGAGTGGGGCGGCACACGCTGGACCGGAGCGCCGCCCACCGGGCCAGGCGCGCCCTGCATGTGGCGATGCCGCGCGACCCAACGGTCAGCGCTATAACATGGTCCCTCGGGGCCGCCTGCCCGCCGCGCCGCGCGGGGCAGAACACAGAAATTGAGGAGAGGCAAAGCATGGCCATTCGCGTCGGGATCAACGGCTTCGGGCGTATTGGGCGCCAGACACTCAAGGCAATGCTGGATAATCATGGCAGTGAGCTGGAGGTGGTGGCGGTCAACGACCTGATTGATACGGCAACCAACGTCCACCTGCTCAAATACGACAGCAACTATGGCGTGTTCAGCCACGAAGTGCGGGCGGAGTCCGACGCTTTTGTGGTCAGCGGCAAGCGCGTTGCCGTGTTCGCCGAGCGTGAGCCAGCCAAGATCCCCTGGCGCGACGCTGGCGTGGACCTGGTCATCGAGAGCACTGGCTTTTTCACCGACGCCACCAAGGCCCGCGCCCACCTGGACGCCGGGGCAAAGCGGGTGATCATCTCGGCACCGGCCAAGAACGAGGATATCACAATCGTGCTGGGTGTCAACGAGGGCTTGTACGACCCGATTCAGCACCATGTGATCTCTAACGCCAGTTGCACCACCAACGGCCTAGCCCCCGTGGCCAAGGTGCTCAACGACCGCTGGGGCATTGAGATGGGCCTGTTGACCACCGTTCACTCCTACACAAACTCGCAGCGCCTGCTGGATGTGGCCACCAAGGACCTGCGCGACGCCCGCGCGGCGGCCATGAACATCGTGCCTTCCACCACCGGCGCCGCGCGCGCCGTGGGTTTGGTCATCCCCGAACTGAAGGGCCGCTTCAACGGCATGTCCTTCCGCGTGCCCACGCCCACCGTCTCCGTGGTTGACTTTACGGCCGTCCTGAAGAAGCCGACCACGGTTGAGGGGCTGAACGCCGCCTTCAAGGAGGCGTCCGAAGGGCCGCTGAAGGGTATCATGGCCTACACCGAGGAGCCACTGGTCTCCATGGATCTCAAGGGCAACCCCCACTCCACCATCGTTAGCGCCATGGATACCTTGCTGGTCGGCGAGACGATGGCCAAGATCGTGGCCTGGTACGACAACGAGTGGGGCTACTCCTGCCGCGTGGCCGACCTCGCCGCCTATATTGGGGCCAAAGGGCTGTAGTAACCGCCAACTGATGAGGAGTGGGTCTGCCCACTCCCTCAGCCGTGGCCAGACACCCCCTGGAGAGGAGCGACGACCCATGAGCACTGTGCCAGAACCGGCCCCAGGCGGCCAGGCGGCCAAAAAGTCGGTGCGCGATGTGGATGTGCGCGGCAAGCGCGTCCTGGTGCGTGTTGATTTCAACGTGCCACTCGACCCGGCCGGTCAGGTCACCGACGATAGCCGTATCCGCGCCGCGCTACCCACGATCCAGTACCTGATTGGGCAAGACGCTAAAACAATCCTCTGTTCACACCTGGGCCGCCCCAAGGGGGCGCCGGTGGAGGGTTTGCGCCTGGCTCCAGCCAGCCGTCGGCTGGCCGAACTGCTGAACCGGCCGGTGGCTCAGGCGCGTGACTGCGTTGGCCCGGATGTGCAGTCTCAGGTGGACCACATGAAGCCGGGTGACGTGCTGATGCTGGAAAACCTGCGGTTCCACCCTCAGGAAGAGGCCAACGACCCTGACTTCGCCCGCCAACTGGCCGCGCTGGCTGATGTTTATGTCAATGATGCGTTTGGCAGCGCCCACCGCGCCCATGCCTCTACGGCCGGGGTGGTCCAGTTTGGCCGTCAGGGCGCGGCGGAGTTACCTGCGGTAGCTGGCTTCCTGATGCAGCAGGAGCTGGATGCCCTCGGTGGCGCGCTGCACAACCCAGAGCACCCTTTCGCCGCCGTGATCGGCGGGGCCAAAGTTAGCTCCAAGCTCGGTGTGCTGGCTCACCTGCTGGATAAGGTGGATGTGCTGGTCATTGGCGGCGGGATGGCTAACACTTTCCTCAAGGCTCAGGGGTACGAGGTGGGTAGCTCGTTGTTGGAGACGGATCTGACGCCTACGGCCCGAGATCTGCTGGCCAAGGCCCAGGCGGCCAACGTCAAGGTGTTGCTACCCGTGGATGTGGTGGTCACCGAAGGCAAGGTCGCCGCGGATGCGCCGCACCACACGGCGGACCTGGGCAGCATTGGCATGAACGAGGCCATCGTGGATATTGGGCAGATGACCATTGAGGTCTTTGGGGCCGAGCTGCTGACCTGCCAAACGATCCTGTGGAACGGCCCAATGGGTATCTTCGAGATGCAGCCTTTCGCTGAAGGCACCATCGCCATCGCCGAGGCGCTGGCTGAGGCCACCCGCAACGGCTCGACCACGGTCGTTGGTGGTGGCGACTCGGTGGCCGCACTAGAGGTCGCTGGCCTGACCGACGCGGTGAGCCACGTCTCCACCGGCGGCGGCGCCTCCCTGGAGTTCCTGGAGGGCAAGACCCTCCCAGGCGTGGCCCTGCTCGACGAAAAGTGATTAGTCCACAAGCATAAAGGGGCATGTAGGAGATGAACGACGGAGCAACCGGCGCCGAGACGCGGCAGAAAATCGTCGCGGGCAACTGGAAGATGCACACGACAGTAGCCGAGGCCACGGCGCTGGCGGGCGCGCTGACCCGCGACCTGGGCCGCATAGACTCGCCGCAGGTGGTGGTGTGTCCGCCGTTCATCTCCCTGGCCGCCGTGGCCGAGGCTGTGGCTGGCAGTAGCCTGGCCGTGGGCGCGCAGAACCTGCACTGGGTGGAGAAGGGGGCCTATACCGGCGAGATCTCGCCGCCCATGCTGGCAGGCATCTGCCAATATGTGATCGTGGGCCACTCCGAGCGCCGCCAGTATTTCGGCGAGACCGACGAGACGGTGAACCGCAAGGCGCGCGCTGCCCTCGACTATGCCCTTATCCCTATCGTCTGCGTGGGCGAGAGCCTGAGCCAGCGTGAGAGCGGCGAAACGGGGCTCTGGCTGGACGGGCAGATTACAGCCGCGCTCAACGATCTGGGTCCTGGTGACGTCAGTGGGTTGGTCATCGCCTATGAACCGATCTGGGCCATCGGCACCGGCCGGGCGGCCACCAGCGCACAGGCGAACGACACGATAGGCGGCATCCGGCGCACCGTGGCCGACCTCTTTGGCTCCGAGGTCGCCGCCGGTGTGCCCATCCTCTACGGTGGTAGTGTCACCGCCGCTAATAGCAAGGAGTTCCTGACCCAGCCGGAGGTTGACGGGGCCCTGGTGGGTGGCGCAAGCCTCAAGGCTGTCGAGTTTGCCACTATCGTGCGGGCCGCCATCAGCTAAATTTTGGGGCTGCTCCCCCCTTGTGCCACAGGAAAGGGCGTGCTATACTACCATTTGCGCGCAGGGTGAGCAGCACCGAACCGGCTTCTGACCTGCCCTAGACGATTGTGGTGAGGAGCGTGACGTGCTAACAGCCCTGCGGTGGGTCCAGTGTATCCTCGGTGTCCTGATGATCATGTTGATCCTGCTGCAGAGCAAAGGGGCTGGCCTCGGCACGGTCTTTGGCGGCGAAGGCGCCGTGTTCAGGACGCGCCGGGGCGTGGAGCGACTGCTGTTCAACTTCACGATCTACATCGCCGCCGTGTTCATGTTGGTCTCTCTCCTGGTCGTCTCCAAGTTCCTACGCTAGCCTATCATCCCCCCTGATTGAGGTAAACCGGTAGCACAATCACTTGCCGAAGTGGTGAAATTGGCAGACACGCGGTGTTCAGGGCGCCGTGAGCTTACGCTCGTGAGGGTTCGAGTCCCTCCTTCGGCACCAGAGACAAAACCCTGCCTCGCTTCCCGCGCGGCAGGGTTTTGTTGTATGGGCACAACGTCACTCTGATTCTGACACGGCGCTACACAGGGGACGCCTGCGCTAGCCTGGCCATCGAAGCTCTGGCCCCAGCCTCGACGATAACAGCGTCGGTATCGCCCATGCTGGCATGGATACGGGAGCGCCTCTACTGATAGCTGAGGTATGGGCTAGCGCTCGTAGACGCTCTTGGCCAGTGCCGAGTCGTAGGCGGTGAAGGCGATGCCGCCGTCGCCGGTGGGCACGGTGCCCGAGATCACGTAGACGGGCTCCAGATGCACCGTGGCTGGGTCAGCGCCCTGGACACCCACATAGGCGAGGGAAACGTTACTGACAAGCAAAGCCGGACTCGGCGGCAACGTGGGTCCAACGTAGAGACTGGCCCCCCTACGCAAATCTACCAGGGCCTGGAGGGGGCCACGTGTGGGGTAAGACTGGCTGCCATCGGTCTCCACATAGCGGTAACGCAGGCCCAGCAAACGGCCGTCCACACCTAGGCGCACGGTCACAGCATCGTAGTTCACCAGGGGCAACACACCCACCGACTGCCCAAACGTGATGGTCACCGCGCCCGTCGTGGCGTCAGGCGCGCTGATGGTTTTCAGATAGAGGTTGTCGTGCCAGAGGCGCAGACGGGTCAGCAGCGCCTGGGTGACCACAGCCGCATCGGACGTGGAACCCGCCTGGGCCGTGGCGGTAACTGTCGCGGCGCGCGCTACTATCTCCAGGCTGACCGCTGGGCCACCCAGGCTGCTCTCAACAGTCATCAGGTAGCTGGCATCACCCAGCACACCGGCGACCGTGGTGGAGTTGCTGAAGGGGGCCACACTGTTCAGGGCTACCTGCGCCTCTGGGTCAAGAATTAAGCCCATCCGCCCGGCCAGGCGGCGCACGGCATCGGTGGAGACCGGACGGACACTCACCTCCGGTACGGCCAATGAGGGCACACGCGTCGGCAGCGCTGCCGCTGGCAGCACATCGGCCCCCAGGGGCATGGGCAGCGCCACCTGCAATGGAGACTGCAACACAGCATTGGCCGGCGCTGGGACCGGCAACAGAGCCACCGGCGCCGTGGCCGGGACACGGGTAGACGTGATCACCACGCTAGCCAGGTGGGGCGTGGGGCTGACCGCCGGCACGACCGCAGCCTCAATCGGCGTGGGCTGAGCCGGAGCAGCTGTCGCCGATGGCGCGATCAGCACAGTGGCCGTACTTGAAGGTGGCGCGGCGCTGGTCGCCGTCGGTTGGTCGGGAGCGACCGTGGCCGAGGCCACCGGTACAGGTGTCATAGTGATGGGCACAATCTTGTGGTCGGCCGTGGCCGTGGCCGTGGGCGTCTCCGCTGGCAACGTGGCGCTGGGCAGCGCGGTTGCACTGGGTATTGGAGTATTCGGGATAGCTACAGTCGCCGTAGCGGGCGGGGCAAGCGTTGGGCTGGCGGCTGGCGGCTGGGTCGGGCGGCTTGTCAGCGCGACGGTGGACGTTGGGGAAGGAGCAACGGACGTGTCCGTAGGCCGCGCCGGGGCGAGCAGCGTGGGACTGGCCGCCACCAAAGCCACCCGTGTAGGAGCGGGGGTGGCCGACGGCCTATCAGTGGGCAACGGAACCGCCGTCGTGCGACGGGGCGTTGCCACAGCGGGGCTCACGCCATGCGTAGGACTCGGAGTAGCCGACGCCGTGGGCACGGCAACGACAGGCGTGGCGCTGGCTGGCACGGCCGTGGCCGAGGGGACGCTGGTTGGTACGACGCTGCTGGTGGGCGACGCGGGCAGGCCGCTGACAACCGTCGCCGTAGCTACTAGGACAGCAGGTGATGTGGCGCTAGCTGGCACGGCCGTAGCTGACACGGCGCTAGCCGATGTGGCGCTGCTGGTAGCCAACGCTGGCGTGGCGCTACTCGCGACCGTGCCGACCGCCTGGGCAGGCAGCGTTGCCGTAGCCGCGGGCAACCCTATCGTGGCGGTGGGCAGTGACTCGGCCGTCACTGAGGATGCGGTTGTAGCCATGGGCTCGGCCGTCGCCGAGAATGCGGGGGCAGGGGTAAGGGGGGTCGGTGATGAATGGATCACCGACCCCTGAGGTACCGCTGTTGAGCGCCGAGTAGGGGCCACGGTCGGCGTGGCGCTGGCCGCCGATAGGGTCGCACTGGGTAGTGGCGTGGACAGCGCGCCCTGCGCTGTCACCGTCGCTACAGATAGCGTTGGGGCTGTCGTCGCCGTGGAGGGGGCTTCGACGGCCACGTTGGGCTGCTGGTTCGGGTCCCGGTGGTTATTCGCGGCCAGGCTTAAGCCCACAGTGATCAACAGGCAGGCGGCGGCCAGGCCCAGGCGCAACGCCACCGGACGTTGCCAGAGGCGGGGACGACGGGGCAGCGGCGTGGGCACGAGCATGTGCGGCATCGTCGTGGTTGTGTGCAGCGCCAGCAACCGTGCTTTCAGCGCGGCACGCGCCTCTACCTGCATGGGCAGCGGGGCATAGAGAGCATGCAGGTAGGCGGCCTGCTCGACCAGGGCGGCGTCCTCGGACGCCACTGGGGCGGCGCCAGCCAGCAGATCATCAAGGGCGCGATCAAGGCGGTCGTGTGGCGCGTCGCTCATCGCTTGACCACCCGCTGGCTTGAGCTAAGGCGTCGGTGCAGAGCGCCAAGGGCGCGGTGGAGCAATGCCTTTACCGCTCCCTCGCTTCGCTCCATGATGTAGGCGATCTCCTTGCTGCGTAACTCCGCCCCAAAGCGGAGCACGATGACCTGCTGCTGATCGTCGGGTAGGCATCGCACCGCGGCCAGCAGCTCCGCGTTTGTTTCCTGGCGTAGCAGATTATCGTCAATGCTGTAGCCTTCCTCCACCAGGTCGTCGTCGGGGGGGGCCTCGACAACGGGAACCTGCCGGCGGTAGCGGCCAGCGATGGCATTGCTGGCGATGCGATACAACCACGCCGAGAACGGGACACCACGCCACTCAAAGCGGCCGATATGCTCCAGCGCCCGCTGAAACGTCTCAGCCGTCACGTCCTCCGCCAGTGTCTGGTCGCCCAGACGATGGTAGGCGAACGAGTGGATGGCGTCTACATAGCGTTCGTAAAGCTCACCAAATGCCGCGGGATCATGGCTGGCCCGTTCGACCAGCGCCCGTTCGGCCGCGAGCGCATCATCGGAACGGACCAGTGTCGACCTCCTCAGCAGAGACGCACCTGATGCATCCACCTATTACAATGCACTTTCTACTGATTAGATACGCCTCAGTTTGAGCGCGAGGGCTGGCGCTGACGCCCTCACCTGCCTACACTGGTAGTGTACGCAATCTTAAGCAAGGTTGCCCCGTGTGCTCCACTGCAAGAGATGCCTGGAGAGCCCGGCATGGGCTGGGCTACCAGGGACACCGCCGCTCTATAGGGCGGTCTCCCCAGGGTGATCATGCTCATGGGATCCCCGTCTGGACCAGCGTCGCCCACAGTGCGGCCTGACCCCGCGCCTGCGTGGCCATAACCAGCAGAGCCAGCATGCGGCTCAGACGCATGTAGCCATCATGGAGGGTGCGGTAGTGGGACTCGGCCAGCGCCCCCGTCAGGCGCAGCAGGTCCAGATGCACACGGGCTTCGTCACAGGCGCCCTGCGCCCACACCAGGTCGCGCACAACGCGAGGCCGGGGCAAGGGGCGGTCGGCGGCGGCGACGATATGCTCGGCGGCGGCGCGGGCGATCCGCCGCAGGGCGCTGGCCTGCCCACCCTGCTCCCCATGTGATCGGCGCAAGGGCAGCGTATGGATCTTGACAGCCAGGTTTTGGGCCAGACGAAACGTCTCCAGATCCTGGTAGCGGCTGACGACTGGCTGGTTCATCGGCGCGGTGTGGTGATCAATACGGCAACAGCCTCTCTCATCTCAGCGCGTGGGGGGGAGCAGCTTTGTCCCCACAACCCTGGGCACGAGGATACGCCTCCCCGCCAGCGCAGTCAAGCAGCGTGTCCCCAACCGCTATGGACGCTCTCCACTGTTCATATCTCTGTTGACCGTGCGCTTATGTCCACTTACCATAGGAGGGTAGTAGGCGCATCAGGAGTGGAGGGGGGATGGCACGACGTCAGGAGCGGGAGACGGCGGCGCACGCCGTACAGTTGAGTCTGTTTGGCGAACCGGCCCCGGCAGCCCATGCGCCACCCACCTCGCGCGAGACGCTGGGGGCGGCCACGGCGGTGCTCACGCGGGAGCGGCCCACCTTGCTCAGCCAGGTGGCCCCCGAATATCTGGCCTACCTGGCCTCGCTGGGGCGTTCCGCGCACACAATCAAGAGCTTCAAGCTGGACCTGGACCTGTTGCGGCGCCACCTGGGCGACCTTCCAGTCGCCGAACTGTCCCTGCGCGACCTGAGCGCCTTTATCTCCTGGGTGCGGCTGGAGCGGGGCAACGAGCCTAACTCGCTGCGCCGCAAGATCGCTACGCTGAAGAACTTCTGCAACTTTCTGCACGCCCAGCGCTACGCGCCGACTAATGAGGCCGAGCGGCTGATCTACCCCGAGATCTTTCCCCCCCTGCCCGACTTCCTGGAGGAAGAAGCGGTGGAGCGCCTGATCGCGGCTACGGCGCACAACCCTTTCTGGCGCGCCCTCCTGTTGATCATGATTGATACGGGCCTCAAGCGCGACGAGGTGCTGGCGATCCGCCCGATGGACCTCTACCTTGAGGCGGCTGACCCAGCTCAGTGCTACCTGGTGGTGCGCGAGACGGAGGCGGCCAAGCGGCTGCGTTCGCGCAAGCTGCCCTTCACCCACCGCCTGCGCGACGCTCTGCGCGCCTATGTGGAGAAACGCACCGGCAGCGTGGGCCGACTGTTTGAGGTGACGCCCCGTGGAGTCAACTTCATTGTAGAGACCTGCGGTAAGCAGGCGGCGGTCTCCACTGGCGCGGCCAAGTTGACCCCTCAGGTGCTACGCGAGACCTTTGCCGTGGCCCAGATGCGCGTTCGCGTGGAGGCGGAGCGGCGCGCCCGCGCCGTCGGCGCCTCGCCCGAGAACCAGCACCTCCTGGTCCTGCGGCACAACCAGGAGCTACTCGAGCTGCTGGGCCTGCGCGACGACCCCGAGACGGCCCGCAAGTACCGCCGCCTCGTCCAATAATATAGCGCGGCTGACCTAGCAGTGGGTGGGCTCCCTAGCTCCCTAGGCGCCTACAAGGGGCGCCCCTCCACCAGGGACCGCCACGCTGTATACGTGAACGGCCTCCGCGCCATGGTGCCTACCAGGGCGAGTTGGTGGGCCGCACGATGAGCTGCTCCACCAATGCGCGGGCGGGCAGCAGCACGGCCAACGCCACGCACTCGGCCACGTCCTCGGCCTGCAACATGGCCACCCGGGCCTCCTGAGGCGGCGGCACGGGCCGCTTGTCCAGCAGTGGCGTGTTGATATCGCCGGGGCAGATCACGCAGGCCCGGATGCCGTTGGCTCGCTCCTCGGCGTTGATCGCCTGGGTGAGGCCCACCATGCCGAACTTGGATGCCGTGTACGACACACCGGACTTGGCCGGCGCATGCAGCCCCGCGTCAGAAGCCACATTGACGATTGTGCCGCCGCCGCGCTCCTTCATGCTGGGGAGCACGGCGTGAGCGCAGTAGAAGGCCCCGTTCAGGTTTGCCCCGATGACCTCCTGGTAGGAGGCCACCGACACCGTGGCCAGTGTACGCGGCGCCACGTTCAACCCCGCCGCGTTGATCAGCACGTCCACGCCACCAAAGCGCTGGCGGGCCGCGTCTGCCAGCGCGTCTACATCGGCGGCGTTAGCCACGTCAGCAGGGTACACCAACACCCCGCTGGCGGACCCAATCAGCCCCGCCGTCTCGGCCAGCGGCTCAGGCCGGCGGCCCGTGAGCACCAGCGTCGCCCCTTCACGGGCCAGCCGCAACGCCGTGGCCCGGCCCACGCCACTGCCGGCGCCTGTGATCAGCACGACTTTACCCCGCAGCGCCCCCGCTGGCCCATCCGTGCCCTGCTCTCCAGTCATCGTTCCTCCTCACTCCACGCCGCAGCGGACAACATCGCCCATCTCCTCGGCAAGGGTAGCACAGCGGCGGCCACCAATGGCTGGCTAGCCCCCGCGCTACTCCCGCGGGGTTTCAGCGGCGAAGCAGGCCACCTTGTGGCGCGCCGTGCCGGCCAGTACGGGAGTCTGCTCGGAACAGATCGGCATGGCCAGCGGACACCGGGTGTGGAACCGACAGCCGCTGGGCGGGTTGACCGGGCTGGGCACGTCACCCTGCAGCACGATGCGCTGGCGCCGTCGCTCAATCTGAGGGTCGGGCACCGGGATAGCCGAGAGCAGGGCACGGGTATAGGGATGCAGCGGGTTATCGTATAGCTCATCGGCGTCGGCCACCTCGCCGATCTGACCCAGATACATTACGGCCACACGGTGGCTGATGTGGCGCACCACGGAGAGGTTGTGAGCCACGAACAGGTAGGTTAGCCCTAGATCGCTCTGCAACTTCTCTAGCAGGTTCAGGATCTGCGCCTGCACCGACACATCCAGCGCGGAGACCGGCTCGTCAGCCACGATAAAGTCGGGGTTGAGCGCCAAAGCCCGCGCGATGCCTACTCGTTGCCGCTGGCCGCCAGAGAACTGATGGGGGAAGCGGTTGATATGGTAGGGCTGCAGGCCCACCACGCGCAGGAGCTCCTCGGCGCGCTCACGCCGCTCCCGCCCAGCGCCGCGTTTGAAGTTGATCAGCGGCTCCTGGATGATATCACCCACAGTCATCCGCCCATCCAGTGAGCTATAGGGGTCCTGAAACACCATCTGCATGCGCGCACGCAGCGGGCGCAGTTCGGCCTCGCTCAGGGTGGTCAGCTCACGTCCATCCATCAGGACCCGACCCGCCGTGGGCCGGATCAGCTGCAGGATAGCCCGGCCCAGAGTGGATTTGCCACACCCGCTCTCACCCACCAGGCCCAGTGTCTCGCCACGGCGGACCTCCAGGCTAACCCCATCCACGGCGCGCACCGCGCCCACCTGGCGGCCCAACATGCCCCCCCGGATCGGGAAGTGTACCTGCAGATCAGACACCTGCAACAAGGGCTGGCCCGCCACCACCGTCCCGGGCAAGGCACTAACGCTCACCACTGACCACTCCTACCTCTGCAGTGCGCCGCGCCCCATCGCCCACGGTCACCCAGCAAGCCGCCGCATGTGTTGGACTGCCCACAGTAAGCAGCGGGGGCATCTCGCGCGGACAGCGCTCCATAACCAGTGGGCAGCGCGGCGTGAACGGGCAGCCCGGCAGTGGATGCAGCATATCCGGTGGGTTGCCGGGGATTGGGGTCAGGGCAACACCACGCGGCTGGTCCATCCGCGGGATAGACTGCAGCAGGCCCCGGGTGTAGGGCTGAAGGGGGTCGGCAAAGATCTCATCGTTGGCCCCCGTCTCCAGCACACGCCCACCGTACATCACCACCACGCGGTCGCACATATTGGCCACCACGCCCAAGTCGTGAGTGATCAGCAAGACAGCCATAGTGAACTCCCGGCGCAGCCCCTTAATCAACTCCAGGATCTGCGCCTGGATCGTCACATCCAGGGCCGTCGTCGGCTCGTCAGCGATCAGCAGCTTGGGGTTACAGGCCAGAGCCATGGCGATCATCACCCGCTGACGCATGCCACCGGAGAACTGGTGCGGGTAATCGCCCAGGCGCTTGGCCGCCGAGGGGATGCCCACCATACCCAGCAACTGGGCGGCCCGCGCGCTGGCCTGCTTGGTGTTCATCTTGAGGTGGCGCTTCATCGGCTCGATCAGCTGGTAGCCGATGCTAAACACCGGGTTGAGCGAGGTCATGGGATCCTGGAAGATCATGGCAATCTCCCGCCCGCGCAGGTTACGCAGCTCACGGTCGCCGGCGTGGACCAAGTCGCGGCCACCAAAGGTCACCGTACCACCCACGATGCGCCCCGCTGGCCTGGGCAGCAGCCCCATAATAGAGAGAGCGGTCACGCTCTTGCCCGAGCCAGACTCGCCCACGATACCCACTGTCTCGCCAGGGTTAATGGTAAAGCTCATGCCGTCCACGGCCTTGACCACCCCGGCATGGGTGAAGAAATGGGCGCGCAGGTCGCGCACCTCCAGCAGCGTCGCGCCAGACGGATCAACTCTACGCTCGTCAGGTCCGGTCATTACTCACCCGCCCGGGGGTCAATAGCGTCGCGCAGGCCGTCGCCCAGGAAGGCGAAGGCCACCACCAGCACGCCCAGCATGGCCGCCGGCGCGATTGATTCGATCCAGTTGATGTCAATATGCTGGGCCCCCGACGACACCAAGGCGCCCAGGTCGGGGTTGGGCGGCTGCACACCCAGACCCAGCAGCGAGAGGGTCGTCTCGGTGTAGATAAAGCCGCCCACGCCAAAGGTGGCCTGCACCAGCACCAGGCCCCAGGTATTGGGCAGGATGTGGCGGGTGATGATCTTCCAACGCGGCGTGCCCACCGTGCGCGCCGCCTCCACGAACTGCTGCTCCTTGAGGGTCAGGGTCAGCGAACGCACAAAGCGCATCAGCGATGGCCACCCGACCAGCCCAAAGACAATTGTAATCAGCACCACGCGGCCCACGCCACCGAATAAGTCGTTCCAACCGGGACCCAATACGGCCACGGCCAGGAAGGCCAGCAGGAAGGTCGGCAGGGCAAAAATCAGGTCGGTCACGCGGGATAGGACGGCGTCTATCCAGCCGCCGTAGAAGCCAGCCGCCACGCCGATCAACACACCCAGAATAGTGGTCACCACCTGTCCGACGATGCCCACGGCCAGCGCGGGACGCAGACCATAAATGATCGCGCTGAGCATATCGTGGCCCGAGTCGTCGGTGCCCAGGAGGTGCTTTGCCGTGGGGTAGGCATCCTGGTAGAACGGGTCGCCCACGGTGGGGTCAATCAGGGGCAGCACGTTAGCCAGCAGCGCGGCCAGCACCAACAGGATCAGGATCAGCAGGCTCAGCACGGCCAGGCGGTTGGCCCGGAATCGGCGCACCGCCTCGCGGCCCAGCGAGACTGGCTTGATCTCGGCGGCCTCGGCGGCCATACCCGCCCCTGGACCCACGGCCGGCGCCGCGGCGGCCTGGGCGGTCAGCGCCCTGTCGGCGCGCGGAGCATTCTTGGGCGTGGCCATTTACAGCTTCACCCGAGGATCAGCGATCGTGTAGAAGATGTCGGTCAGCGCGTTGACCACCACCACAGCGGCGGCCAGGACCAAGGTGGTGCCCATAGTGACCGCATAGTCATTGGATAGCGTGGACTGCACCGTGATATTGGCCACGCCGGGAATGCTGAATGTCTGCTCGATGATAAACGCGCCAACCACCAGAAAGGCGATCGTCGGCCCCAGCACTGACGCCAGCGGCAACAGCGTGTTCTTCATGGCATGCATATAGATCACCGTACGCTCCGACATGCCCTTTGCCCGCGCCGTGCGCACATAATCCTTGGTCAACTCCTCCAGCATAAAGCTGCGCACCGAGCGGGCAAAGAAGCCGGCCAACCCGGCGGCAAAGACGAGCACTGGGGCCAGCCAGTAACGCGGGTTTGTGATATCCCATCCGGTCACCTCCAGGTGGAACCAGGTGTTCCTGAGCGAGATGCCAAAGACAAGCCATACCACCGGGATAATCACAAAGGGCGGCAACGAATAGAGGGCCATCATTACACCCATATTTAGGTTGTCCGCGATGATCTTGTTGTGGCGCACCGCCGCGATCACGCCCAGTGGGACGCCCCAGATCAGGGCCACCACCGTAGACAGAAAGCCTAACTCCAATGTGATCGGCAGCCCCTGACCGATAATGTCGGTCACCGGCGTGTTCAATTGAATAATAGACTGGCCCAGATCGCCATGCAGCGCGTTCCACGCATAGGTGATGAACTGCCGCCACAGCGGCGCGTCCAGGCCCATTTGGTGGTAGATACGCTTATAGGCAACGGCGTCGCCAGCGTGCTGGCCAAGCTGCGTGACCACCGGGTCACCGGGGGCCAGACGCACCAGCAGGAACGTAATCGCGGCCACACCGATCAGGATGAACACCATGGCGACGAGCCGCCGCACAATAAATGAGAGTAAACGCACGACCTTCAGCCTAGCTTTGCGCTATGGGCGCGCCGCCGCGCCTTCTCTCCTGCCCCACGGCGCCGTGGGGCATCATGACCTCACGTGTAAGCCAAGATGCTATTGAGTATGTCGCAACAGCCTCGTCAGGACAAGAACAACCTTGTCGCGCCCTGTTCTTATGTCCAGAACTTGGTGATATGGTCCAAGCGCCGTCTGCGCTACTGCTCACCTGAGTACGTCGGCGGGGGCGGCCCCGGCCTTGCTGCACCGTGGCCTGGTTCGCCACCGGTTAGGCAGACCAGCGGCCCGAGGGAGCCCCGACACACCGCCGGTTCATGCCAACCCCACGGGTGCCCTCAAGGCACCCATGGGGTCAATCACATTGAGCCGTACCCTATCACGACGAGACGGTGACGTTGGCCCAATCATTACCTACGGGCTGGGGCACGTTACCCCAACTGGGGTTCAGCTCCATGCCATGCCACTTGGTCGTGAAGAGATCCTGCTGGGCGAACTGGTAGAGCATCGCCACTGGCGCATCGTTCAGGATGATCCCCTGTGCCTGCTTGTAGATGCGTTCGCGGCTAGCCGGGTCGCGCTCCACGTTGCCCTTGTCGAACAGCGCATCCACAGTGGGGTTGCTGTAGCGGCCCCAATTCTCCCCCGCTCCCGTGCGGATCAGGTAGTCAGAGAAGTCCTGCGGGTCCGGGTAGTCGTCGAACCAGTCGCCGACCATAAACGGCGTCTTGCCGGAGTTGCCATCCTTGATCCAGGTGGCCCGGGGCACACCGTGCAGGCCGATGTTGATGCCGACAGCCTTCAAGTTGGCTTGCACTGCCGCCGCTTCGCGGGCACGGTCGGAGACCTCCGTGGCGTACTCCAGTTGGACACCGCTGGGGATCGTCCCACCCATGTCCTTGAGGGCCAGGGCCAGCTCCTTCTTGGCTATCGTCGGGTCGTAGTGCGGGTACTTGCTCTTGCAGCTGGCATCGTAACCAATGATGCCGTTAGGGTACCAACAGTAGAGAGGCTGTACCGTCCCATGGTCCACCGCCGCGATCGCGTCGCGGTCAATGCCATAGGCAATGGCCCGGCGGAAATGCACGTTGTTGAAGGGCTTGTAGTTGGGGTTCATGTTGTACCACAGATCGCCCAGCACGCCCACCTCGTGGTACTCGGGCCGGCCTTTGGAGCGGGCCACTTCGGCGGAGGGCAGCCAGGTCATGGGGAACTGCCCGGCCTTGTAGGCGTTGAACATCGTCTGGTCACTGCCGGTGAAGACGACATCAATCTCCTTGAGCTTGAAGGTCTTGGCCCCGTAGTAGTTGGGGTTGGGCACCAGCGTGATCTGGCTGCGATACTTCCAGGTCCCGTCCTTGAGCATCCAGGGACCGGCGCCGATGACCAGCTTGGGGTCGGTGGTCAGGTTGGCCCCCACAGGCACGCTGGACTTGACCACCATGCCGGTGTCATAGCTCAAGGCGTACAGGAAGTACACCACAGGGTGTTTAAGCGTGATGCGCAGCGTCTGGGCGTCCAGAGCCTTGACACCGGTGAGGTGCTTGGCCTTGCCATTAGACATGGCCTCGGCCCCAGCGATATCAAACAGGTAGTAGTTGGCCCCCGAGGCAGCTTTAGGATCAAGCACGCGCTCAAAGCTATGCACAAAATCCTGCGCCGTCACCGGAGTTCCATCAGAGAACTTGGCGTCGGGGCGGATCTTGAACGTGTAGACCAGGCCGTCCTTGCTGATGGTGGGCATGCCCGCCGCGAGATCAGGCACGATTGTAAACTTGTGCGTTTTGTTGCTATACACCTGCTTGACCAGGCCAGCGTAAATCTTCTGTACGATGTCGGCGTCGTCAAGAGCAGTGATCAACGAGGGATCAAGGGTGCCGGCCCACAGCGGCTTGGCTGCTATGGCCTCGACGAGCACATTTGGCTGGCCAGCCCACGTGGCGTGATTGGTTCGAGTGGAGGCGTTACCGACGCCGATGTTGCTTGAGACTGACAGCGCCAGTGCGGCGACGGTGAGGCACGACACCCCGACCGATCTACCACGGCGTGATAGAAGACCCATATATTCCTCCTGTTATATGCTGACTAACCGCCAAAGCAGCCCGCCTCCATTCAGGCGGGCTCCGTGACTATGGTCGTGATGGCTCCGCGTGGTCCTCTGCTCACCTCCTTACTACCTCCGTAGGCGCTTTGGCCCGGCACGGACCATCAGGCCGCTTCGGGCAGCAGTATAGGGGCGCGGCACGCTACGTGTCAACTAATTGGGACGCCTGAGAGGCCTCATAGCGGACAGATTAGCCCGCGATGCGCACGCTGGCCCGATAATGCGTGGACTGGGCGCCTCGCCTACGGGGCGACACTGGCGTTGGCCCAATCGTTGTTGATCGGCTGCAGGAACTCACTGGGCACGATCTCCACGCCGTGGTACCGGGGGTTGATCACAAACTGCGCCTTGGGCTGGTAGAGCATGGCCACCGAGGCGTCGTTGAGGAAAATAAGTTGCGCCTGCTTGTACATGCTCGCGCGTATCTGAGCGGCCTGGTCCACGGCGGCGCGGGCGAACAGGCTGTCTACCTTTTTGTTGCTATAGGACTGCGCATTGCCGCCACCTCCCGTGCCCATCAGGTACTCGGAGAAGTCTTGCGGGTCCGGGTAGTCAGCCAGCCAGTTATTAAAGATAAATGGGGTCTTGGCCGCAAGCATGTCGTTCAGCCAGGCGTTGCCCGGCTTGGCCCGCAGGCCGATCGTGATGCCGATTGCCTTCAGGTCGGCCTGAACCTGCAGCATCTGGCGGCCCGTATCCTCACTGTCGCTGGGGTACTCCAGCATAATGCCACCGGGCGCCTTGCCGCCCATGTCCTTGAGGGCCAGGGCCAACTCCTTCCTGGCCAAGGTGGGGTCGTAGTGGGGCACCCTAGTGGCCATGCTGGGGTCGTAGCCCACAATGCCCACCGGGTACCAACTATATAGGGTGTTCACCGCGCCGCGCATGACACCCTGGGAGATGGCGTCGCGGTTGATCGCCAAGGCCACGGCGCGGCGGACGTGCAGGTTGTTAAAGGGCTTGAGCTTGACGTTCATGGCCAGCCAGGCCATGCTCAGCAGCGGCGCTTCGCGAAACTCCGGCGTGCCGCGGTAGCGCGACACCTGGGCCGCCGGCACGGCGGCCATGGGGTACTGGCCGCCCTGATAGGCCTTGAACGCCGTATCAGTGGCCCCAACAAACGGCAGGTCGAACTCCTTGATCGTGATGTTCCGGGCGTTGTAGAAGTATGGGTTAGGCACTAGCGTGATCTGCTTGCGATACTGCCACGCCGCCCCCTTGACCATGAACGGACCGGCGCCCACGACCAGTGCGGGCGTGGTGGTCATCTTTGCCCCGGCGGGCAACGTACGCTCCACGATAGCGCCGGTGCCGTAGGTCAGCGCATACAGGAAATAGGCCGCTGGCCTGATCAGCGTGATCTCCACCATATCCGGGCCGATCGCCCGCACGCCCTTGACCGTCTTGGCCTTGCCGGCGGCCACGTCAGCCGCCCCCAGAATAGCGCCAAGGTAGGTACCGGCCACCGGGGACGCTTCGGCGGGGCTCAGGGCACGGTTGACGCTGTAGATGGCGTCCTGGGCGGTGACCGGCTTGCCGTCGGAGAAACGGGCGTTCTTGCGGATCTTGAACGTGTAGACCTTGCCGCCCTGGGATACCCTGGGCATGGCCTCCGCCAGGTCCGGCAAAAGCTTGAACGTCTTTGTTTTGTCATCAAAGGCCTGTTTGAGCAGGCCCGCATAGATTAGCTGGATCACGCTGTTCGAGGTGACATCCGTGGCCACGGCTGGGTCCAGCGTAGTAACCCAGAGATCCGTGCTGACCAGCGGCTCCACGAACACGCCGGCCCCAGCCTGGCTGGCCCTGGCCAGCGTGCCCGAGACGCGGCCCACCGCCGCGCCGCCAGTCACGGAGAGCGCCAGCGCGGCTACCATCACACAGGCCACGCCACGGCTCCCGCCGCGCGCTCGTAAGTGACTTCTACCTTTCAAATCCTTGGCCTCCTGGCTACTCGCGCTCATCGGGACGCTCGAAGGCGCCACCGTTCACGCCGGGGTGTCCCCCAACTCAGCCAGTACAGCCCGCCGCACCTTGGCCAGCGGGAAACCGCCGCCAGGTCAGGCCAGTAGGACTATACTGGCGTGGGACTAGATGTTCGCCGCCCCGCGCTACCAGGGGCCTAGCTACGTGTAGCGCCGCGCCTGAAAGGGTTCCCAAGGTTCCAGCCCGATCCCCCTGATCCTCGCCGTCCCCAGCTGACAAAGGGGTAAGCACGTCACCAATGTGGACCCAGGTTGCCGTCTATACAGCATTTACCGCGCCATAACACATCCAGGAGAAGACGCTCCGCCGCGCAACGGCTACAATATGCCCAGAAGGATGGCGCGCGGCAGGCAGGGGGACGCCACGATGAAGCAGGGGGCAGGGGACCTGAACACGCTAGCACACCTGCTGGCGGTTGCGCGCGGCGCACAACCCGCCGACCTCGTGTTGCGCGGCGGCCAGGTGTTCTCCGTGTTCACCGGCGAGTTTCTGCCCGGTGATGTGGCTATCGTCGGCGGCACAATAGCTGGCCTGGGGCGCTACGAGGGCCACGTGGTGGAAGATGTGGCCGGGGCCTACATCGTGCCCGGCTTCATTGATGGCCACTGCCACATCGAGAGCACCATGCTGACCCCAGCTGAGTTCGCCCGTACCGTGGTCCCACTGGGTACCACCACCGTCGTGACCGACCCCCACGAAACGGCCAACGTGCTGGGTGTAGCGGGCATCCGCTACATGCTCGACGCCAGCGAGGATGTGCCCCTGACCGTCTACGTGATGGTGCCGTCCTGCGTGCCGGCCAGCAGCTATGAGTCCCCCTTTATGGCCCTGGAAGCGCCCGACCTGGCCCCCCTGATGGGCCACCAGCGGGTGCTGGGTATCGCCGAACTGATGAACTACCCCGCCGTGCTCGGCGGTGACCCAGCTATGCTGGCCAAGATCGCCCTGGGCGCCGGCATGGCGCTGGACGGCCACGCTCCAGAGGTCAGCGGGCACGCGCTCAACGCCTACCTGGCCGCTGGCGTGGACAGCGACCACGAGTGTACCACGCTCGATGAGGCCCTGGAGAAGCGCCGCCTGGGCATGTGGATCATGATCCGGCAGGGCAGCACCACCCGTAACCTGGAGGCGCTGCTGCCGCTAGTCACCCGCTACGGCCCAGAGCGCTGCCTATTCGTCACCGACGATCGCACCGCCGCCTCATTGCTGGGAGAGGGTCACATCAACGCCATGGTCCGCGCGGCCGTCGAGTTAGGCCTACCTGCCCACCAGGCCATCACGCTGGCTACCTGGAACGCGGCTCAACGCTTCGGGCTGCGCGGCCTCGGCGCGGTGGCCCCTGGCTACCGCGCCGACCTGCTGGTGCTGGACGACCTGCATGGTTTCCGGCCCCGCCAGGTCTACCACCGAGGCCAGTTGGTCGCCCGCGATGGCCGGGCACTGGCCACGCCGCGCCGGCCAGCCCCCAGCGCGACCATGAGCACGGTCCACCTGGCCCCACTCACGTCCGCCGCGTTCATCATCCCCGCCCACGCGTCAGGCCCCACCGAGATGAGAGTGATCCGGGCCATTGAAGGCCAGGCGCTGACCGGCGAGGAGCGCCGCCTTCCTCCCCTGCGCGATGGCCAGGTTGTGGCCGACCCAGCCCAGGACCTGATCAAGGTGGCCGTGGTGGAGCGGCACCACGCCACCGGCCGCGTGGCCACGGCCCTGGTCAGCGGCTTCGGCCTGCGGCGGGGCGCCTTCGCCTCCAGCGTGGGCCACGACGCGCACAATATCACCGTGGCCGGCGTCTCCGACGCGGACATGGCACTGGCGGTCACCCGGCTCGCCGAGATCGGCGGCGGCCTGGTGGTGGTGGACCAGGGCGCGGTGCGCGGCGAACTGGCCCTGCCCATCGCCGGGCTGATGGGCGAACAGCCCGCGGCCGAGGTGGCCGCCGCGCTGGCCACGCTAGATGCGCTGCTGGCCCAGCAGGGCGTGGCCATTACCGCGCCCTTCATGACTCTCTCCTTCCTGCCCCTATCCGTGATCCCCGCCCTCAAGCTGACCGACCGGGGCCTGGTGGACGTGACCACGTTTCGGCCGACCTCGCCGTGGGTGACCACCGAGGGCTAGAGGCCAAGGGCAGGCGACGCCAACGGTAGGCTGGCCTCAGGCGGTGGGATCGCCCTCATCGCTCTCATCGCCGTCAAGTATAGGGAGGGCGGCCATGATATAGCCATCAGGCGGGTAGTTCACCTGCACCGCCACGGTAGTCCCGCGTAACGGGGCCTGAGCTACGTAGGTCAGCGCGGCGTGCGGCTGCTCCGCCGCGGTCAGGGCCATCTGATCGGCCCGCTTGCTGAACAGCGCGTTGAGCGCCTCAATGGCCACGGTCATGGCGATCACCTCGCGCTCACCTGGCGAACGCGGCTCCTGCCCGGCCCCAGTGCGCAGGAATGAGGGGATACCCCTACTCTTGACAAAGGTGAGGCCGCGCTCACGCACCCACTCGACGTAGGTGGGCTCGGTCTCCTCCTCGTCGGTGTAGAACAGCACCAGCGACTCTTCGGCTATTTGGCGGCGCTCTCCTATCTCGGGTTCCTGCTCGGCCACCATCTTGGCCACGGTGTGGAACAGCACATCGGGGTCTAAATCGTCCACCGGCGCGCCAAGCCGGCGCAGTTCCTCAATGGCCGCGTAGATCGTCTCATCGTCCTCGCTGATCTCCCCACCGCGCTGCACCGCCTGCCGATAATCGTTCAGCGACAGGTAGAAGGCCACGCCCATCACCTCTCCCCCAGCACCCAGAATTGAGGCATAGAGCGTCTCGGCTCCATCGCGGGGACCATAGGCCCCTAGCGTCAGGGCCAACGGTGGATCACCGGGCACATACTCCCAGGGGGCGCGGCGCGCATAGCCTGCCGCTGCCTTGAACAGTGGCCGCGCCAGCGCCACGTCTATCTCCCAGGCAAACGGCTCGGGCGGCCCTGCCGCGGGGTCTCCACCCAGACCACTGGCCATGAAGCCGAAAGCTTCTTCCCAGGTAGGTAAGTCGGCGACGAACTCTACCGGCACCCCCACTGGGGCCAGCATGTCGCGCGCCGCGGCGGCCAGCGCCTCGTCGTTGACCCGCACCAGGCCGGGTAGGGCTGGCTCGGCCAGTGAGCGTCGCGCCTCCTGGTCCGCCTTACCTCTGCCTGTGGTAGGGACCAACTCGAGCTCACCGCCCACAGGCAGCATCGGAAAGGGGCCAGCCAGCGCGACGACCAGCGCCGTCAGCGCCTGGGGCAGACCGCCATCAACGCTCTCCAGCGGGCTGATCGGCTCACTGACGGCGCGCACAATCCCGCTCTCCGCATCAACCCACAGCGCCAACTCCAGCCCAATGGTCTGGCCCCCCTCGCGCACGTAGATCCCCGCTGCCCGTTTGCCCCCCTCCAGAATCAGGTCAGATCTCCGGGGCAAGCGGGCTAGCCGATCGGTGCCCGGTATGGTCGGCTTATTCATCTGGGACATCACGGGGTCGCCTCCTGCTCTACCAACTCTCCAGCATATCTCCTTTCACTATAGCCCGCCACGCGGCAACCGTAGTACACTGCCGCCACCTGAGACGAAACGGAGACGGCCGGCACCCGCACAGGGGGGCGGACCCGTTCGGCAACGCCGCTCGCCGAGACCACTCCGGAGGGGGGGGCGAGCCCGCCGTGGTTACGCCAGCGCGCGCTCAGCCAGCGCCCTGGTGACCTCCTCCACGGAGCCGAGACCGGGGATGATGTGGACGGCGGCTCCTGCCGCCCGCAACTCGGCCAGGCGGGCCTGGTAGTTGTCGTGGATGCGCCGCAGCGTCTCCAGCCGCTCAAAAACCTCCTGGCGCCCTCCACGCCCGACGATGCGCCGTACCGCCACCTCAGGCGGCACATCCAGGTAGAGAGTCAGGTCGGCGGGGCGAGCGCGGCTGTTAATCTCCTTCAACCAGTCCACGTCCACCTCCAGCCCCTGATAAGCCAGCGACGACAGCACGTAGCGATCGCTGACCACGGTGGCTCCAGCAGCCAGCAGTGGCTCGACCTCGTTGGTCAGATGATCCAGCCGGTCGGCGGCGAACAGCAAAGCGAGCACGCGCGGGTCCAGCGGCACGAAAGCCGCCTCCCCACCACCGGCCTCCCCATCACCATCGCGGGCATAGCGGCCTAGCCGCCGGCCCAGGGCCAGCCGCAGCAGCCCGCCCACCGGCCCAGCCGTGGGCTCGGCGGTGGCGTGGGCAGGCAAGCCCCGCGCCCGCAACGCGGCCACCAGCAGGCCGCACTGCGTGGTGCGGCCCGCGCCGTCAAGGCCCTCCAGGGCAATCAGCCGTCCCGCCATGCTCTCCCTGGCCACGTTCCCCTGGTCACCCCTTGAGGCCCGTGGTCACAATGCCCTGCACAAAGTAGCGTTGAGCAATGAAGAACAAGACCAGCACGGGCACGGTATAGAAGAAGACGCCCGCGCACAGCACATTCGTGGCCACAAAACCATGTGGGTCAACATAGCCGGAGGTCATGGCCACGGAGAGCGTCGTGTTGTCTACACTGAGGAAGATCAGTGGCGTGAACCAGTCGCCCCACACCCACTGAAACGAGAAGATGGCCGCCGTCGCCAGCACCGGTTTGGACAGCGGCAGGAAGATACGCCAGAAGATACGCCAGTAGTTGCAGCCATCAATGATCGCCGCGTCCTCAAGCTCAAGCGGGATACTGGCGAAGAACTGGCGGAACAGGAAAGCCAGGAAGGGGCTGGCGCTTAGACCCCAAATGGCCCAAGGCCAGTAGGTGTAGATCAGGCCCAGCCGTGAAAAGATCATGTATGTGGGGATGATGGTCAGGATTGGCGGCAGCATCGTGGTGGAGAGCATGATAATGAAGAGTGGGCCTTTGCCCCAGCCCTTCAAGCGGGCAAAGCCGAAACCCACCAGCGCGCTCGTCCCCGTCACCAGCACCGCGTAGACGGTGGAGAGTAGCAGAGAGTTGCGTGTGTAGCGCACAAAATCAATCATGGTCAGCGCGTTCCAGAAGTTTCCCCACTGCGCGGTGGTGGGCAACCAGTGAATGGGGATGGCGTTTAGCTCCGCTGTCTCTTTCAAGGCGGTAATGAGCAGCCACACAAAAGGCGTGACAAACAGGGCGGCGAAGAAGAGCAGGGCAGCGGTCATGGCCACCGTGCCCCCGCGCATCCGCTTGACAACACCTGGTCTACTTGCCCCCTCGCTTTGTAGCGTCCCGATAGCCTGGCTCATGTCAGCCCCCTCTACCCTGATCAACTTCGTAGTAGACCCACAACGTGCTGGAGCGGAACACGACCAGGGTAATCACCAGAACCAGGGCAAACAGCACCCACAGCAGGGCGGCTCCGTAGCCAAAGCGCTGATTGGCGAAGAACTGCTCATAGACGTGGACCATATACAGATAGTTGCTGCGTGGTGGCATCTGTATCTCGCTGCCTGAGCCACCCGCCGCCAACAGCAGGGGCTGGATCAGCGTCTGCAGCGCGGCGATCACCCCGGTAATGACCTGAAAGAAAATCACCGGAGTGAGCAGCGGCAGCACCACGGCTCGAAACGCCTGCACGGGGTTTGCTCCGTCCACGGCGGCGGCTTCGCGCAACTCAGCAGGCACGCCCTGCAACCCAGCCAGGAATATGACCATGCCACCGCCTAGCCCCCACAGCACCATCACGATCATCGCCGTGAACGCCGTGGGATCAACCAGCCACGTGATACTCGGCCCCCCCAGAAACTCGATAATCGCGTTGATCACGCCAGCATCGCGATCAAACATAACCTTCCACATGATCGCCGCGGCGACCACTGGCACGACCGATGGCACATAGAAGATCGTGCGGAAGATGCCCACGGCGCGCATGCGTCGGTTCAAGAGCAGGGCTAGGCCCAGGCCGCCGGCCACCCCGACGGGCACAGTGAGGGCCATATAGAGAATCGTGCGTCCCAGGCTATACCACGTGTCAGGGTCGCCAGTCAGCAGCTCGGAATAGTTGTCCAGACCCACCCAGCGCCAATGCGACGACATGCCATCGAAGTTGGTGAAGCTGACGCCGAAGGCGTAGATCAGGGGAATCACGGTTAGGCCAACAAAGCCAAGGAAGAACCAGGGCGAGACAAACAGATAAAACGTGCGGCTCGAATAGCGCGTCCAGTTGCGGCGGGTAAGCGGGGCCAGCACAGCCGCCCCCGCGGCTACCCGGTTGTCGCTTTTGGTATCAAGTGCCATGGCCAACAATCTCCCCTTTGCCGGTGCAGGCCGCGCGCGTCCGCCAAGGCGGACGCGCGCGGCCCGTGTGCAAGAAGCACAGCACTAGCCTTAACTCTAGCTGCCGACCTGCTGCTTGCCCAGGCGTAGCAGCTTATTCACATCGGTCTGCAACTGCTTGGCCGCATCCTCGAGCTTGATCTGGCCCTTGAACACCGGACGCAGGTTCTTATCAATAGCCGTCTCCATGGCGTCATGGCTGACATAGGGAGAGTAGCGCAGGATGCCCAGATACTTCAACTCGTTCTGCTGCGTACTCAGGAAGCCTTTCTGCTGGGGCGTCCCCTGCGGCATGTCCTTGACTAGGTCCCTCACGGCTGGGTTACCCCATCCGCTCTGGGCGCGATCCAGGGCCGGCTTCTGGGCCATGAAGTACTCGAAGAACTTCCAAGCGGCCTGCTTGTTGGGCGTGGTGGCCGGGATCCAGGCCCCCGTGCCAGTCATGCAGGCGCTGATGCGCTTGGAGCCCCACTGCGGCGAGGGGGCGAACCCAGCGTGCTTGAGCATACCGTGGGTATCACTGGTGATCATACCCTGGAACCAGTAGCCATACATGGCAATGGCCACCCGATTGGCCAGGAACAGCGGTCCCGTCCAATCTTTTTCCGGGTCTAGTGGCGAGGGGCCAACGTGGGCCTGCGCCCAATCCACATACCACTTGAGGATTTTGACCACCTCGGGACTGGTGAAGTCGCACTGGGTATAGTCGGAGTTCCATAATGATTTACCGCTCTGAGCCAGCATCTGGATGATCCGGCCCTGCATCACAAAGCCGTACTCGGCGTCCAGACCATACACCAGCACCTTACCGTTCTTGCGTACGGTCAGCTTCTTGCCCAGGGCGAGCAGGTCATCATAGCTCATCGGCTCGGTGGCGCTGGGGTACTTGACACCAGCCTGGTCAAACAGCTTCTTGTTGTACCAGAACATGTTATCCTGCGACCAGTCCTTGGCCATGCCATAGCGTGGCCCCTGGCCCTGCGCCTTGCCATCCCAGCGATACACGTCGTTGATTGCCTGTAGATCAGAGACCCTGAGCACTTTGCTATTGGCGAAGTAGGGGTCCAGATTCAGGGCCAACCCACGGGCCGCGATATTGACGATCTCCGGGGCGCCCTGGGTGCGGATAAAATCGGGTGGTTGACCCGAGCTCATCATGGCCCGCAGACGTACCGGATCATACTCAAGCTGCTTGATCTTGATTGAGGGGTTCTGCTGCTCAAAGAGGTGGATTTCCTGCTTGTTCAGTTCGCCCACGCCGTACATCACGGTTAGTGTGGTCACATCGCGGCTAACCGCTGCCTCAGCGACCGGCGCCGAGCGCAGCAGTGAACCGGCGCCGACGGCGGCGCCAGCGGCGAACGCGGAGTTGGTCAGGAACCGGCCGCGGCTGACCGAAGTGGTCTTCATATCGTCCATTGCGTAAGATCTGTCCTTTCGGCTGTGAAAGCGATCATAGGGTGTCCCGCCTTGCACCATGGCTCCAACCTTGAGGGATGGGGCGGCTGCGCCGATGTGATAACGCGCGCTATCTCGCTGCTACTCTTATCATCACCTCCTTCATGTCCGGTTGATCCGGCTGGTGGACTGGAAAGGGTTGTAAGGACCGCTCCCCGATGAGTATGACTCCGGGGGAGGGTCGTCGCTGGAAGCTGGCGTGAGAGGGCTACTCGACGCGCGTACGATCAAGGTGGTAGCCAGCTCGACGCGCTGGCTATCCAGAGGCTCACCGGCAATCTGACGCAGCAACATCGTGGTGGCCACGCGGCCCATCTCCCGCAGCGGCTGCCGCACCGTGGTCAGGGTCGGGCTGACTAGCGCGGCCAGCGGCACGTCGTCGAACCCAACCACGCTGATATGGTGGGGCACGGTCAGCCCGCCGGCGCGCACGGCGTTGTAGACGCCTATGGCCTGCCGGTCGCAACTGGCGAAAATCGCCGTGGGTGGCCGCGGCAGGTCTAGCAGGGCGCGGGCCTGGGCATAGCCACCCTCTTCATCGAAGGGACCCATACGGACCAGCGCCTCGTCGGCGGCGACGCCAAAGCCGGCCATGGCCGCACGATAGCCGGCGACGCGTTCGTTGCTCGACGCGTGGGCTGGCGGCCCACCGATCACCGCGATGCGCCGGTGACCCAACGACAGCAGGTGCTCGGTGGCCGCTCGGCCGCCGGCCCAGTTCGTCGCGCCCACCGAGGGCACATCAGGCCCCAACTCGCCCCGGTGGTCCACCACCACAAAGGGCACCCCGCGTCGCCGCAGCGTCTCCAGGCTCCCCGATTGGCCCAGGGCCACCACCAAAATCACGCCATCGGTCGAGCCATCAGTGACCCGGGCCAGCCACTGCCGCTCGCTGTGTGCCTCGTCACCCGTGGTGGACAGCACCAAGCGCGGCCCGCTTCGCCGCAGCGCCTCCTCCACCCCTCGAATGACCTCAAAGACGTAGTCGCTATCCAGCGTCGGCGCCACCAGGTCAATTAATCCGCTGCGCCCGCTGCCCAGCGCCCGCGCGGCCCGGCTGCTCACGTAGCCGTGCTCGGCGATCAAACGCTGGATGCGCTCCCGCGTGGCCGGGGCTACGTCGGGCCGCCCATTGAGCACACGCGAGATGGTGGGCACCGAGACACCCGCCGCCGCCGCGAGGCCGCCAATGGTCAGCCGATCAGCCGGCCCTAGTATGCTCATGTGGGCGCCTCCGAAAGGATACCGGTAGCGCTACCGAAGAAGTACCACTACCGTACCAGAGGCAGGAGGGGCTGTCAAGATGCTCGTGATGATTGTGCAGTTAGGGGGTCAGGATATGGTCAGTGTAACCGGCATGGGCTGACCATCTCACCGTAGACCTTCAATAGGAGTGGGCTTATCTGTCAGGGTACGGTCAGGGTGGCCGGTTTAGGCTTGGGCGGCTTATCAACCGACTTGTAGAAAGCTGAGATAACGTCGCGGGCGATCGGCGCGGCCACCACCGCGCCCTCCCCACCATGCTCCACGATCACGGCCAGGGCCAGCCGGGGACTGTCTCGCGGGGTGATGGCGCCAAACCAGGCCTCCGGTTTGCCGCCACCGGGCGCCTCGGCGGTGCCTGTCTTGCCCTCCACGGGGTAGGGATAGTTGCGAAAGACGGCGATAGCCGTGCCAAAGGGCTCGGTGGTCACCCCGGCCATGGCCCGCCTAATCACGGCCAGGGTGTCCGCACTGACCGGCAGGCGACCACTGGTGATGGGGCGGAACTGGTGGATGGGGGTACCGTCGGCCTGGGTCGTGGAGTCCACCAGGTAGGGCTGGCGCAGCGTGCCGCCGGCCGCCACGGCCGCTAGCATATGGGCCACCTGCAGCGGGGTAACCAGTAGGTAGCCCTGGCCGATAGACAGGTTGACGGCGTCACCTGACCACCACGTGTCCTTCAAGACAGCCTTCTTCCAGGTTGGGCCGGGCATGGTTCCATCGGCCTCCACCAGGCCGGGCAGGCCGGTCGCCTTGCCGAAGCCAAAGGCGCGGCCCATCGCGGTGAGCGCGTTGGGGTCCTGCTTATGTAGACCCAGCCCTATGTCGTAGAAGCAGTCGTCGCACGACTGCACCAGCGCCTCATGCAGGTCAATCTGGCCATGGCCACCGGGCAGCCAGTCGTGCTTGGCATACTGCCAGCCTAGCTTGCTCCAGGTGCCCGTGGAGGTAAACAACGGCGCGTGCTCGCTATACAGCCCCTTTTGTAGGGCCGCGGCCATGGAGACGATCTTGAAGACGGAGCCAAGCGGGTAGACGCCGCTGGTCGCTCTGTTGAAGAAAGCGCGCACCTGGGGATCAACCCAGGTGTTGTAGGTGGCCTGGGATACTCCAAAGCCGGAGAGGCCATTGGGGTCGAAGCCAGGGTGGCTGACCAGGGCCAGCACGGCGCCCGTGCGCGGGTCAATGGCCACAACGGCCCCCTTGCGCGGCCCCAGGGCCGCTTCAGCGGCCTTCTGCAGGGTCACGTCCAGGGTCACGTGGAGGTCGGCGCCGGGCACCGCCGGCCGCTGAGCGATCTTGGCCACCACTCGCGCATCGTCGGCGGGCCGGTCGGTCACGGCCAGCGTCATGCCCGCCTGGCCACCCAACACCGTATCCTGTCCGGCCTCCAGCCCAAGCTGGCCGTGGCCGTTCTGCACGTAGCCCAACACCTGCGCGGCCACCGCGCCGTTGGGGTAAATGCGCATGGGCGTCTTGATGTAGTCGGTGTCAATACCGTTGCTCTCCTGCTGGCTCAACTCTGAGCCAGCAGCGGCCAGAGCCGTGTCCTTGACCACGCCCACGGGCCACCGCCAGGTGCAGCGTTGCGGCGGCGCCGCCTGGCCTACGATACAGTCGGCCGGCCACTTGGCCCTGATCACGGTGGCATCCTGGTTCAGGAAGCGGCTGAGGAAGGCCAGCAACCCCTTCTCGTCGTTGATCCACACCGGCACCACATCAATACGCACCTTGTAGCCCAGCGCGGCCAGCGGTTGGCCAGTGCGATCATAGATGGCCCCCCGCACCGGGTCGGCGGGGATCATATGGATGTAGTAGGGGTCACGTAGCCGCGTGAAGATCAGCGACGGACTCCAGCGCACCCGCCACGCGCCGCCCTCCTGCTGCAGCCGCATCGTGTTCTTCTGGGCCACCACGCCTACCGCCGTGGTGCTGATGGCCACGCTGTAGCGCACCATCGCCTCGGGCGGGGCCACGGTTGCACTGATCACGTGGTAGTTCAGCCCACTGATAGTTGCCTGAGTGGCGATCTCCGCGTAGCGGGTCAGAAAGTGGTCCCGGGTAATGTGTGCCCGCGACGAGCGATCTAGCAGCGCGTACATGCCCGCGTAGTTGCGGCGCTGCCAGCGGGCCAGGTAGTAGGCGGCCTGTTGGCTGGCGGCAGCGCGCAGCGCGGCGTCTTGACGGGTTGTGTCGGCGCCGGTGGGCTGGCCGACAATTGCCTGCCCGGCGCCCACGCCAGCGCCCATCGGGGCCAGCACCGGGCGCAGCACCCACAGCCACACGGCTGCTCCGGCGGCGATCAGGATCAGAAGACTGATAAATTTGCTCATGTTACTATTCTAGTATGGGACATACGTCGTGAACGCCAGCTGAATAGCCGACGCTACCCGATCAACGGGATACAGAGAAGGAGGCATCATGGATTGGACAAAACTGCTACAGGCCCGCAAGGCCTTCAACCTGCGCCGCATGGGGCCGCTGGGCCGCGCGCAGCAGGCCCTGCGCCTGCCCAGTATGATTCGGCTGGCCTGGGCACTGTTGCGCGATGAGCGGGTGCCATTGCCGCTCAAGATAGCCACCTGCGGCGCGCTGGGCCTGGTTTTCTCGCCGCTGGACGTCTTGCAATTCGTGCCCCTGGTGGGCCAGATCAGCGACATCATTCTGGTGGTCACCGCCCTGGACCTGTTCATCGAGAACAGCCCCAAACATGTGGTGCGCGAACACATCAATAATCTTGGCCTGCAAAAGAAGTTCAAGGTGTGATCCCCGTCCGCTCCACCTACCACATCCGCGCCTCTGACCCACCCCATTATGCCCCACCCTTTGCCCATACCGCGACAGCGACGCTGGGGCCGTGTCCATGAATAACGAGCCGGAGGTCGGAAAGGCAACAGACGCGCCAGCACCCAGTGACCAGGCGCTGGCCGACCTGGTAGCCAGCGCGGCGATACTGGGCGTTGCGCTCGACACGGCCCGACAGGAGCTGTTCACCCGCTACCGGGCGGAGATGCTGGCCTGGAATGAACACACCAACCTGACGGCGATCACCGACCCGGCCGCTGTGCTGACCCGCCACTTCCTAGATAGCCTCACCCTGGCTGTGGCCCTCACGCCTCAGCAGCGCGCCGCGCCCATGCGGCTAGTTGATGTGGGGGCCGGGGCCGGGCTGCCCGGCCTGGCCCTGGCCATCGCTTACCCTCACTGGCGGGTGACCCTGCTGGACTCAGTGGGCAAGAAGACGGCGTTTCTCAGTCACGCCTGTCGCGCGCTGGGCCTGGACGAGCGGGTGACTGTGCTCACGGGCCGCGCCGAGGACATCGCCCACGACCAGGCGCACCGCGCCCGCTACGATATAGCCACGGCGCGCGCCGTGGCGGAGTTGGCCACATTGGCCGAGTACCTGCTGCCCTTCTGCCGTGTCGGTGGGGCGATGGTCGCCCTCAAGAAAGGGAGCCTCACCGCCGAGGTGGCCGCCGCCGCGGCCGCCGTGGCTATGCTGGGCGGCGCGCCACTGACGATCCTGCCCGTCCCCCTCCTGGCCGACCTCGGCGGGGACCGCGCGCTGCTAGTCGCTCGCAAGACCCACGCTACGCCCGCCGCCTACCCCCGCCGGGCCGGGCTGCCGGCCAAAGAGCCGTTCGGCGCATCCCCGCCTCCCACAAAGCGTCGGCGTGTCGCGCCTGGCCAGATCGAGATGTAAGGTAACTGCAAACATGTCTCAGGTGTAGAGCGTTCGCTTGCCCACCGCGCCGTCGGGCCTAGCCGGGGCGACTGATCAGTTGATCCAGAGTAGTGCAGGTGATGTAGCGCGGCGGCTACGCTGGCGCTCTCGACGCCAGTAGCTGCCTGCTGCTGACGCAGCGATCTCCCTAGCCCTGTATAAGGGTGTAACCTCGCCGCGTACGACATACCAGAACCAGAGCCTTCGCGGTCAACACCCCGTCCTTGCCACACCTGTCCCACCGCCTGGTGGAGGAGCAAGCAGCGCCTTCAGGGTGGCGGGGCAACAACCCGATACGCCTACCGAGAGGGCGCCGCCGTGGACCTGTGTTGGCCACGCATGGGATCCTGGTTACCCCAAAGAAGGCAGCGACAGTTGAGGAGGCGCGAAGAGGGGACAGACGCAAGCACAGCGGTGGATCGGCAACGCTACGACGCGGCGGCGATGGGCCATCTTGGTTGTACTGGTCGAGGGCGTTTCCTAACTCATAGGATACCCTCCCAGCAGTGGGCGAGAACGCGGGCAGGGGAGCGGATGAGATCGGGACGGCCAGCGTCGTGGGCGACGAGCGCGACGACGATGACAGCGGTGTAGGTGAGGGCGACCTGGCAGGTCACGGCCGACCAG
>JAABUM010001506.1_pt1 | contig 34794 bp, 28 predicted proteins | sample 5559161 | NCBI WGS metagenome assembly JAABUM01 (sample SAMN10711868, study PRJNA513369) | rock metagenome | isolation source: Antarctica rocks | place: Antarctica: Victoria Land, Siegfried Peak nord
GGGCCGGTTGCAGGCTCACCGTCCGGTCGGTGCTGGTCATCCCGCCGAAGAACGGGATCGCCGCGGACGCACCCCAGTCGCGCGCCGGCTCCAGGGCGACCAGGTGCAGCACGAGCGTGTCGCCGGGCTCGGCGCCCTCCACGTAGAAGGGCCCGGTCTGGGGGTTGACGAACCGGAGGTCGACCTTTGCCGCGGAGAGGTCGTCCACGCTCTGCAGTGCTTCCCCGAACGCGTCGTCCGACCACAGCCGAAGGGCTTCGCCGGGTCTGACGCGCAGGGCCGGTGGGGCGCACCGACGTGGTGCGGGTCGGCTCGGGCAACCCGCGAAGGACGGCAGCGCTCAGGGCGAAGCTGACCGCGTTGACCGCCAACGCCGCGCCGAACCCGACGTTGACGGCGAGCAGCGCCGCGGCGGGGGCGATGAGGATCTGGGCGGTGACCGCCGCTGTCCAGAGTCCGCTGTTTGCGGCGACGAGCTCGTCGCCGGCCACGACCGAGGGCAGCAGCGACTGGGCCGCAGGCGAGAAGAACACCTGCCCGGCGGACAGCCCGAATGCGACCACGTAGGCGATGGGCGCGCTACCGTGCCAGATCGCCGGACTCCCGGCTAGCAGCACGCGAGCGGCGTCGGCAGCGACCATCACCCTCACCCGTGGGAGTCGGTCGACCGGACTTCCCGCCAGGGGTGCGCACAGCAGCACGGGCGCGACCTCGGCGAAGACACCGAGCCCGGAGCCGGTGACGGCGACCAGCAGCAGCGCCAGGGTCGTGAACTGGGCGACATCGCCCACCTGGGAGAGGGTGCGGGCCAGCCACAGCCGCCGGTAGGCAGGTTGGGTGAGCTACCCCCGCAGCCGGTTCTGGGTGCCGTCGGCGATAAGCTGAGGGTTCCGGCGGGGTTGTTCTCGAAGGTCCACGACCGGGCGATGGTGTCGGCTAGGTCGAGCTCGCTGGTGAGCATGTCGTGGCCGGCGACGCTGGCCTGTTCGGCGGTCGCCAGGCAACGGCGTCAAGGGTGGACCGCGGCGAGGAGGTCGGCCACGACGTGGTCGGGGTGTTCGGCGCGCATGACCTCGCCCATGACCGCGACGCCGTGGGCTCCTGCCGAGATGAACGATCCGGCGTTGCGAGAGGTCACCCCCCCTAGCGCGAGGGCGCCCCGGATGGGGTGAGGGGTGGCTGCCTGCGCGGTGCTCAGGATCCGGTGCAGACCGCTTGCGCCGATAGGGGGTCCGTAGCCGGGTTTGGAGGTGGTGGGTGCTACGGGGGAGATGGTCAGGTAGTCGCAGCCCTCCGCGGTGGCGAGGACGATCTCGGCCGCGGTGTGGGTCGAACGGCCGAGCAGGGCCGGGCGGACCGTCGGCAGTGGCTCGTCGACGCGTAGGTGTAGGCCCTGGGCCGGCGCGATGCGGTTTCCTCTCGGGTCGCAGGAGGCGAAGAGCAGCCGCGCCCCGGCCGGGGCGCAGAGCGCCTGGAGCTGGTCTGCCAGGCTGGCGCGCTCGTGTCTGGGCAGGTCCCGCTCCCGTAGCACCACTGCCGCGGCGCCGCCGTCGATGGCGGCCTGCACGGTGGCCGCGAGCGGGCGGCCAGGTGGCAGGGCGTGTCGGTCGGTCAGGATGTAAACCACAGGTGCCGGCACCGGGGACGCAGGCGGTGCGGTGCTGGTGCTCATTGACCGATCAGGCCCTCTGTAGGGGAGGATGCGCGCGCAAGGCGCCGTGTCGGGATACGGCCGGCGCGGTGGGCCAGTCGCCCCGCGGTGACGGCGTGTCTCATCGCTGCTGCCATGCCTGCGGGATCCTCGGCCCTGGTGACCGCGCTGGCCACCAGGACGGCGTCGCAGCCGAGCTCCATGGCCATGGCCGCGTCGGAGGCGGTGCCGATGCCGGCGTCCAGGACGACCGGGACCTGGACTGCGTCTCGGATCAGCTCGATGTTGTGCGGGTTGCGGATGCCCAGGCCGCTGCCGATGGGCGAACCCAGGGGCATCACCGCGGCGCAGCCGAGGTCGGCCAGGCGGCGGGCCAGCACCGGGTCGTCGTTGGTGTAAGGCAGCACGGTGAACCCATCGGCGACCAGTCGATCCGCGGCGTCGAGCAGCTCGGGGCCGTCGGGGAGCAGGGTGCGGTCGTCCGCGATGACCTCGAGCTTGACCCAGGAGGTCTGCAGCGCTTCGCGCGCCAGCCGGGCGGTCAGCACCGCCTCCCGTGCGGTGTAGCAGCCAGCGGTGTTCGGGAGCAGTCGCACTCCACATCGGTTCAGGACTTCCAGGACCCCACCGGCGCCGGTCACCGACACGCGCCGGATGGCCACCGTGACCAGCACCGTCCCGGACGCCCGCACGGCGCTCTCGAGCGCCGACAGGCTGGAGGCGCCCCCGGTGCCGAGGAACAGTCTGGAGCCGATGACCTCACCGGCGACGACGAGGTCATCCGGCAGCGCTGCGTGGTGTGCGTCAACCTCGACCTCGGCGAGCAGCTCTGCGGCGGGACGCATCTCAGCCGCCCTGCATCGCGGTGATGACCTCGACCTGGGCATCGTTGCTCAGCTCGGTGGTAGGCCAGTCGGACCGGGGGACGACGGCACCGTTCAGGGCGAGCGCCACGCCCCGGTCGGGCAGCCGGAACGACGCGACGACGCTCTGCAGCGTCGTCCCGTCCACGACGTGCGCCGCTTCGCCGTTGACTCTGATGATCATGCTGTGACCTCCAAGGGATGGACCGCACCGGTGTCGAACCGGTGCGGGTGGAAGGGCCGGACGACGGGCATGACCGCCCGGCCATGGACCAGATCTGTCAGCGCCCGCGCGGTGGCCGGTGCGAGCAGCATGCCGCCGCGGTAGTGGCCCGTGGCCAGCAGCAGCCCGGGCAGCGGACTCGGGCCGATGAGCGGGCCGTTGTCGGGGGTGGTCGGACGAAGACGCGCCAGCGTCTCGACCAGCTCCAGCTCGGCGACCTCGGGGACTACCGCGATGGCTGCGCGGAGCATCTCGTGCACGCCGCCGGCGGTGACTCGCACGTCAGCGCCGACGTCCTCACTTGTCGCGCCGAGGACGATGCCGCCGTCGCCCCTCGGTACGAGATAGACCGGGACGCCGGCGACCGTGGCGCGCAGGGTATGGGTCAGGAGGCCATGCCCACCGCGGAGCCGCAGAATCTGCCCCTTGACCGGCCGCACCGCGGGGACGGCCCATCGGGGAAGGCCCTGCACGTCGGCCGAGCCGGCACCGGCAGCCAACACCACCTGGTCCGCGCGTTCGACGGTGCCGCATGTGCCCTCAGCGGTCGGGCTGCTCACCCCGACGGCGCCAAGCTCCGAGACAGCAACCGACACCCGGCGCCGGTGCAACCGGACCCCAGCGTGCTCCGCGGCGACCAGCAGGGCCTCCACCACTCGCCGGTTGTCCACGCTGTCGTCGGCAGGCAGCAGCAGCGCAGCACGCGTCTGCGGGGACAGCGCCGGTTCCAGGGCGCGGGCCTGGCGGCCGCTCAGCGACTCGGCCGCCAACCCGTGCCGGCTCAGGTGCTCCGCGACTCGGCGCAGCGCCGCCGCGTCGTCGGCGTCGTGGCCCACCAGCAGCGAACCCTGCTGGCGTAGGCGCACGTCGATGCCCGAGCTCTGCGACAGCCGGGCGGCGAAGTCAGGCCACAGGAGAGCGGAGCTGAGCCCCAGAGCCAGCAGGGCGTCCTCGCCGTAGACCGTCTCGCTGGCGGGGGCCAGCATGCCGGCGGCTGCGTGCGAGGCTCCCTGGCCGGGCTGCTCGTCATACAGGTCCACCGCGCACCCGGACTCGGCCAGGCCCCACGCCACGCTCAGCCCGATGACGCCCGCCCCGACGACCGCCACGGAGGGTGCACTGTGCCGGCGGGACACCAGGCTCACGTCGGTGCGGGCAGCGAGCGCAGGAACGCCGCCGTGGCCGCGGCGGGGTCGGCGGCCTGCGAGATCGCGGTCACCACCGCGATTCCGTGCGCGCCGGCGGCCAGCAGTGCCGGAACCCGGCCAGGGGTGATGCCTCCGATGGCGATGACCGGCAGGGCCGTGGCGCGGGCCACCGACTGCACACCCGGCACCCCGATGGCGTCCGGCAGCCCGCTCTTGGTCGTGGTCGAGAATGCCGGCCCCACTCCCACGTAGTCCGCGCCGTCGGCTTCGGCGGCGACCGCAGAGGCGGCTTCACGGGCGGTGCCGCCCAGCAGGAGCCCGCCGCCCAGCAGTCGGGCAACGGCCAGAGGCAGGTCGTCCGCCCCGAGATGCGCCCCGCAGGCCCCAGCCGCCATGGCGATGTCCACGCGGTCGTCGACCAGGACGTGCGCAGCGGACGGCTCGGCCAGCTCGACGACTCTGCGCGTCAGGTCCAGCAAGCCTCGGTCAGTAGCGCTCTTGTCGCGTACCTGGATGGTCCGGGCGCCCGCCGACAACGCAGCGCGCACAACGGCGAGCGGGTCACGCCCGAATCTGGTGTCAGTGAGCAGATGCAGTCGAGGCAGCCCCGCGCGGTTGCAGCGGCGCCTGATGACGGGGCGCGCAGACACGGCCAGGGTTGACGTGGACGCAGCTGCCGGACGGTCACGGACGGCCACGCCTCAGCTCGCGTGGTCGGTTGCCGGCCCGGTGGAGGTGACCGTCTGTTCGAGCTCGGCCATCGGCAGGTACACCCGTGCGCCCTCGTCGAGGAACTCCGCGGACTTCTCGGCCATGCCGGCCTCCAAAGCGGTGGCCTCGTCGAGTCCCCGGGCGGCGGCATAGGCCCGTACGTCCTGGCTGATCCGCATGGAGCAGAAGTGCGGTCCGCACATGGAGCAGAAGTGAGCGGTCTTGGCTGCGCCCGCGGGCAGGGTCTCGTCGTGGAAGTCCCGGGCGGTGCTCGTGTCAAGGGAGAGGTTGAACTGGTCCTCCCAGCGGAACTCGAACCGGGCGTCGGACAGCGCGTCGTCCCAGGCCTGGGCGCCGGGGTGGCCCTTGGCCAGGTCGGCGGCGTGGGCGGCGATCTTGTAGGTGATCACCCCGTCCTTGACGTCGTCGCGGTCGGGCAGTCCCAGGTGCTCCTTCGGGGTGACGTAGCAGAGCATCGCGGTGCCGTACCAGCCGATCATCGCCGCACCGATCGCGGAGGTGATGTGGTCGTAGCCGGGAGCGATGTCGGTGGTCAGCGGCCCCAGGGTGTAGAACGGCGCCTCGGCGCAGACCTCCAGCTGCAGGTCCATGTTCTCCTTGATCTTGTGCATCGGGACGTGCCCCGGCCCCTCGACCATGACCTGCACGTCGTACTCCCACGCCACCTTCGTCAACTCGCCCAGGGTCCGCAGCTCGGCAAACTGGGCCTCGTCGTTGGCGTCGGCGATGCAGCCCGGACGCAGCCCGTCGCCGAGGGAGAAGGTGACGTCGTACGCCGCCATCAGCTCGCACATCTCGCCGAAGTGTGTGTAGAGGAAGTTCTCCTCGTGGTGGGCCAGGCACCACGCCGCCATGATTGACCCGCCGCGGGAGACGATGCCGGTCTTGCGGGTCGCCGCCAGCGGCACGTAACGCAGCAGCACGCCGGCGTGCACGGTGATGTAGTCGACTCCCTGCTCGAACTGCTCGACCAGCGTGTCCCGGTAGATCTCCCAGGACAGGTCCTCGGCCTTGCCGTTGACCTTCTCCAGGGCCTGGTAGATCGGCACCGTGCCGATCGGCACCGCGCTGTTGCGGATGATCCATTCCCGGGTGGTGTGGATGTTGCGTCCGGTCGAGAGGTCCATCACCGTGTCGGCGCCCCACCGGGTCGCCCAGGTCATCTTGTCGACCTCCTCCTCGATGGAGGAGGCGACGGCGCTGTTGCCAATGTTGGCGTTGATCTTGACCAGGAAGCCGCGGCCGATGGCCATCGGCTCGCTCTCGGGGTGGTTCACGTTCAGCGGCAGGACAGCACGGCCACGGGCCAGCTCGTCCCGGACGTACGAAGGGTCAACCCCCTCGCGCAGCGCCACGAACTCCATCTCCGGTGTCACCACCCCGCGCCGGGCGTACCCCAACTGAGTGACCGTCCGCCCGGGCAGCCCCCGCTGGGGCCGCCGGGTCCCGGCGAACACGCTGTCCAGGTTCCGGTCGTCGCGGTCCTGGCCGCTGTGCCGAGCTCTGAGCCCGTTGTCTACCGGTCGGACCGGGCGGCCGTCGTACTCATCGGTGTCCGCGCGCTCGGCGATCCAGCCCTGGCGCAACAGCGGCAGGCCGAGGCGGATGTCGGTCCGCAGATCCGAGTCCGTGTACGGGCCGGAGGTGTCGTAGAGCACCACTCTGTCCCCGGTGCTCAGCGCGACCTCACGCATCGGGACACGCAGGTCGGGCCGGCTGCCCTGCAGATAGGTCTTGCGGGAACCGGGGAACGAGGCACCGACAGTGGGGCTCTGGTCCGTCACGCTGGCCCGGTGGCTGTCCACAGTTGTCATCAGGAGTTCCTCCCTACGCCGGTGCTAACCGGGTCAGGTGCGAACGGTAAGCGGCCGGTCCTGCCGCCCTCTCAGCCTCGGTACGCAAGGCTCCCGCGGGTCAACCGGCACCCTAGCAAAGGAAACAGGGCCCGGCCGTTTCAACCCTCTCGCCGATGATGAAACGCTGTGGTGCGTCCCTCGGCGGTGCGTCGGCGGGGCCATCGAACGGCCTACGCGACGGCATGACGGCATGCTAGTGGGCTGGGGAGGTCACGGAAAGGTGGTGGACACGGTGGGTGAGCCGGTTACCGGCGTCGAGATGAAGGCGGTCCGATGCCCCCGTCGAGCATGATGCTGACCGAGGTGGCTCGAGGTCCGTCGGGGTGCATCGTCGCGGTCAGCGAGGCGCGACCGTGACGTCCGTGCGGTGACCGGACTGCCTGGTGAGGAAGGCCATGCTGAGCGGTATGACTGGCTCACGCTGCCGTTCGTCCAGCAGTACACGCCGCTGCTGCTTGCCGGTGCGGTCGTGCCCGATGCGGGGCGGGTCTTGGACCACGGCGCGGGGACCGGCGAGGTGAGTCTGGAGGTGCACCGCCGGTTCCCGAGCGCGGCTGTTACCGCCGTTGACCCCGACGCTCGGCTGCTGGACCGACTGCGGGCCAAGGCCGGTCCGAACGCCGAGTGGCTGCGGGTCCTTACGGGCACCGTCGACACCGTCGATGTCGGGGTCGCCGTTGACGTGGTCTTCAGCCAGCTGGTGCTGTCGCTGACCACCGACCCTGCGCATGAGCTGCGCGCTCTGCGCGGGCTCATGCGCCCCAGGGGTTTGCTGCGTGCTGCGGTGGTCGGCGGACCCGCGCGAATGAGGGCGTTCGCGGGGTTCTGGGCCGCCGCCGAGGCGGTTGTTCCAGGGGCGGCGCCACCGGTCGCGTACCCGCACCTGCGGTTCGCGGATCCCGAGATGCTGCGCCGGGTGGCTGTCGAAGCCGGGTGGGCCGACGCGCGCGTCGAGCCCGCGGACACCCGCCGGACCGTGACCTCGGCGGAGCTGTGGGAGTGGTTGTCGCAGACGTTGCCGCTGTATACCGCCGACCGGCGCGCGATCCCGCTGTACGACCTGGGTTCCGCTCTGCTGGAAGAGCTGCGTCTGAGCGTGCTGAGCGAGTTTCAGCAGTATCGAGATGCCCGGGGCTGGTACGACGTGCCGACCGGTGGGTGGCTGTTGACCGGTACGGCCGGCTGATAAGGGTGCGGGGCGGGCGGCGCGTGCGTCTTGCGGCCCGCGGCACACCGCCGTGCAAGGCGCCGTTAGCATCTGCGGGTGCGCGTGTTGGTGCTGGGAGGGACGGCGGAAGCCAGAGCGGTCGCCCACGACTTGCACGAGGCAGGCGTGGACGTGGTCTCCTCACTCGCGGGTCGCGTGTCACGACCAAGGCTGCCGGTCGGAGGGGTCCGGGTCGGCGGGTTCGGCGGGGTCCAGGGGCTCGTTGAGTTCGTGACCTCGGAGGCCATCACGGACATCGTCGATGCCACCCATCCCTTTGCCACGACGATGTCGGCGCGCGCGAGAGACGCCGGGTGCCGGACCGGAGTGCGGGTGGTGCGGTATGCGCGGCCCGGGTGGTCCACTCGACCGGACGCCGGGTCGTGGCACTGGCAGCGTGACCTCGACGGGGTGCGTCGGGCGGCAGAGCGGCTGGGGCAGCGTCCCTTCCTCTCCAGTGGTCGGCAGACCCTGCGGGCCTTCGCTGGGTGGACGGACCGCGACGTGCTCGTTCGGGTGGTCGAACCGCTCACTGAGCGGCCGCCGGCGCGCTGGACGGTCGTCGAGGACCGGGGTCCCTATGGCTTCGAGGGTGAGCTGGCGCTCATGCGCTGTCACCGCATCGAGGTCCTCGTGACGAAGGACTCGGGCGGCACCTATACCGGGGCCAAGCTCGACGCGGCAGCCGCCCTCGGGATCCCCGTCGTCGTCCTCGCCCGCCCCACCACCGCCCCCACGGGGGCCACCGAGGTCACCACCGTCGGCGCCTGCGTCGAGCTCCTGCACGGATGAGAAGGCGCCCACCGACGACCGTGACCAGCGCGACGGCACCGATGCGGCGGTGCAGCCGTGCGGCGCGCGGTACGTCGGCCGGCTTGACGGGTGGCCCGTCGCCGAGAAGCCCTCGGTTCTGACTCACCCCCTCATAGCGGTTAAGGCCACCGAGCTGCCGGTCCAAGGCCGCGGCGAACGCCGCCTCGACCGAGCCGGCGTTCGGGCTGGGGTGGCCCGCCGCGTCACGGCGAACCACGGCATATACGGCGCAGGCACGAGGGAAAGAGCCGCTCGCAAGGGACGTGACCGCGACGGTGAGCCGCGCGGGAAGCCAGTTCGCCACGTCGTCCAGACGGGCAGCGGCCCAGCCGAACTCGCTGTACCGATCGGTCCGGTGGCCGACCATGGCATCGAGGGTGTTGACGGCGCGGTATCCCAGCAGCCCCGGGATCCCGGCGACCGCACCCCAGAAGAGCGGGCTGACGACGGCGTCGGCGCCGTTCTCGGCAACCGACTCCACGCAGGCGCGGGCCAGCTCGTCGGCGCTCAAGCCGGCTGGGTCGCGGCCGACCAGGTTGCGGATGCGACACCGGGCGCCAACGATGTCGCCGCCCGTGAGGAGCCGGTGGATCGCTTCTGCCTCACGGGTCAGCGAGCGGCCCCCGAGGACGGCCCACGTCACCACGGACACGACGGGCAACCGCCACGCGGTCCGGAGTCGCTCCAGCGCCACACCGCTGAGTACTGCCCCGCCGACCAGGACACCCTCGTGGAGCACGCCACGCCGCCGCCGGGGCGCGTACGTGGCCCTCTCAAGGGCGCAGGCGAGCCGTCCGAAGCCGGCGACGGGATGCCAGCGCCGGGGATCGCCGAAGAGGAGGTCTGCGGCATACCCGAGGACCAGACCCGCCGCGAGCTCGTCGAGGCTCACGGCTGCTTCACCGTCAGCACCTGGCCGACCACGACGAAATGCACGACATCGCATGCGGTTGCGACGCGCTGGTTGGTCAGGCCCAGCCAGTCGGTGAACAGACGGCCTGCAGGATTGTCCGGGACCAGGGTCAGCCCCACTTCGTTGGAGACGAGGACGACGTCGTTGGTGCAGGCGCGGACAGCGTCGGCCAGGGCGGTCACCTGCCCGTCCAGCTTGTCCCGCCAGAGCTCTGGTGGAGCTTGCCAGGCCCCCAGCGTGTCCAGGTGCGCCGTCAGCCAGGTCCCCAGGCAGTCGACGATCGCCGGCCCGTGCAGGGCGCCAAGGGCTCCGGGCAGGTCCGTGGTCTCGACCGTTCGCCAGTCGGTGGGGCGCCGCGCCCGGTGGGCCGCGACACGCGCTGCCCAGTCGGCGTCGTCGTGCGTCGGCCCGGTCGCAATGTACGTCACCGGCTCGGTGCCACCGGCAGGTCGAACCGCTGACTCCGCGACAGCGGACTTGCCGGAGCGTATGCCGCCGAGGACAAGGGTCCTCATCCCGCCGCCCCTGAGGACATGACGACGACCATCCCGCAGAGGGCCACCTCAATGCCGGCGCCCATGACGTCGCCGGTCACCCCGCCGAGGACCCGCCGGCACGTGCGGACGAGGATCCAGACGGCACCGAAACCGACGCCGGCAGCGCCGACGCCGAGCCACCAGGGGACTCCGACCGGTCGACCGCTGGCGACCAGGAGCGCCGCCGCGAGGACCGCGGAGGCTACGGTCCCCATCGTCGGGACCGTCCCGGCGACCACCGCGCCCAGGCCGTCCTCACGGGCCGCGGGCACGTGCCGGGAGCAGGTGAGCGAGCAGGAGGCTCGCGCGGCCACGACCACGAAGCCGACGAGCAGCCACCCCCACGGGCGGTTGACGACCGGCGCCAACCCGGCGACGTCCAGGACCAGGACGAGCACGAGGACGCCGACGGCGACAGGGCCGGCGTCACCCCGGCGCATGACAGACAGCGCGCGCTCACGGTCCCATCCTGCGGCCAGCCCGTCCGCGGTGTCGGCGAGACCGTCCCAATGCATGGCCCGCGTCCCCCATCCCAGCGCCGCGCACACGAGAGCGGCGGTGACCAGGGAAGGCAGGTCGGCGAGCGCTCCCAGGAGGGCAACGGCAGCGGCGAGCAGACCGACGGGCAGTGCGGCAACCGGCGCCAGCAGCATGGCCCACCGCCCCACCGCCGGGGTGGTGCAGGGAAGCGACCCGACAGGGATGATCGTCAAGGTGCCGACGGAGAGGCGCAAGCCGCCCCAGGCGTCGCACCAGCTCATCCGGTCACGGACCGTGCGCTGCGGCCGGGCGCCGCGGCTTTGTGCAGGACGTCGACGGCTGGTCCGATCACGGCGACGGCCGGTGGACTCAGCCCGTGGGTCCGGACCGTGTCGGCGAGGGCTGCCAGGTCGGCGCGTACGACGCGCTGGCTCGGCAGCCCGGCATCGGCGACGGCTGCGGCCGGGGTAGTCGGCTCCATCCCGTGCGCGATGAGGGTCGCGGCGATCGAGTCGAGCGCGGCGACGCCCATGAGCACGACGACGGTCATCCCTGTGCGGCCCACCGCGGACCAGTCGACAGCGCTGCGCGGCTCGTTCGGGGCGACATGGCCCGAGACGACGACGAACCCCTGGGACACCCCGCGGTGAGTCACGGGGATCCCCGCGAGGGCCGGGGCGGCGACCGAGCTGGTGACGCCGGGGACGACGCTGACGGCAATACCCGCGTCGACGCAGGCGTTCCATTCCTCCCCGCCACGGCCGAAGACGAAGCTGTCGCCCCCCTTGAGCCGCACAACCGTCTTCCCGGCACGGGCTCGGTCAATCAGGACGGCGTTGATTCGCTCCTGCGTGGTGGACTCCCCGCGCGGGATCTTGCCGACGTGAACGATTTCGACGCTCGGGTCAAGCTCGTCGAGGACGCCCAGCGGGCCCAGCCGGTCGCAGACGACCACATCGGCATCGCTGATCGCGGCCATCCCGGCGAGAGTGAGCAGCCCGGGGTCCCCTGGTCCACCTCCGACGAGGACGACACGACCCATGCCCGCCGGCGCCGGCTCCCGAGTCCGGGTTGGGGTGCCGGCTCCTCGCCGCAGGTCGCGGACGACGACGTCGTAGCTCATGAGGTCGGGCTCGCCGACGATCCGGACCAGTCGCCGCGAGGCGAGGTCCGCGAGTGGTCCTGCGATGCTCGACGGGTCGGCGTGCACGTCGACGTGCGCCCCCTGGTCGATGAGGGCGTGGACCGTCTGGGCGATGTGAGCGCCAGCGTCGCGGACCAGGACGCGGGCCTCGGCGCTGGCCACGGTTAGCCTCATACGGTCAGATCCTGGTCGGTCCGAGTCGTCGGGCCGGTGGGGGGAAGGGTTGACCGGGGCTCAGCTGCCGGGGCGAGCAGCCGGTTGAGCGCAGGGATGAAGCCGTCCGTCGTCCGGGGGTTCCGGACGGCGATCCGGACCCAGCCGGCATTCAGGCCGGGGAACGTGTCGCCACGACGGACGGCGTAACCGCCTCGACGCAAGGCCTGCCGGACCCCCGAACCGACATCGACCAGGACGAACGGCGCGACTCCAGGCACGGGGCGCAACCCGATCCCCTCCAGCGACCTGACGAGGTGAGCGCGCCAGGCAGCGAGTTCGCGAGCCGCCTCGTCGGCCTCGCGCACGGCCGCGGGCGCAGCGGTGGCCACCATCACGGCGGCCGCCGGGGTGGACACCGACCAGTGCGGCTGCTGGGCCGCGAGCGCAGCGACCAGGGCCGGGTCGCCGACGACGTAACCGGCCCGCAGACCGGCCACACCCCACGTCTTGGTCAGCGACCGCAGGACGAGGACGCCGGACATGTCAGGCCCGATGAGGCTCTCGGGCTCGCCGGGCACGGCGTCGGCGAAGGCCTCGTCGACCACCAGCGCCCGGTCCGGTCGCCGCAGCATCTCGAGGCTCGCCCGCGGGTGGACGACGCCGGTCGGGTTGGTCGGGTTGCCGACGAGGACGAGGTCGGCCCGAGGGTCCACCGTGGCCGGGTCGAGGACGAACCCGGTCTCCGCGCGCAGAACGTGCCGGTCCGGCACCCGCCCTGCCCGGCGCAGGGCCGACTCCGGCTCGGTGAACTGCGGATGGACGACCAGGGGGTGGCGTCCGGGAACCGCCCGCGCGACGAGGGTGAAGGCCTCTGCCCCTCCGCTGGTCGGCAGCACCATGTCCTCGCTCACCCGGTGGCGGCGGGCGATTGCGGAGCGGGCGGCCGATACGTCCGGGTATGCCGTGAGAGCGGCGGTCGTCGCTCCGATCACCTCTGCGAGCCAGTCAGGCGGCTTGGGCAGCCGGACGTTGACGGCCATGTCGACGAGCCCGGCGCCGTCGTCGCGGATCTCGGCGTCGCCGTGATAGTCAAGCGGGTCCAGATCCGGCGCGGCAGCCGGTGCGGTGCGCCGCGGGTGGGGGACCACCGCTGCCCGGGCGGGGAGGGCGGCGAAGGCATGGACCGCGTCGGCGAACGACGTCGCAACGCTGGGCGTGCCGGCCCAGTGGACGTGCAGGTACGACGCGTGGACGCTCGGCCGGCCGGTGCGGCCCGGGTCGAGAGAGAAGCCGTTGGGGGCACCGTCGACGTTCCATGCGCCCACGGCGTCTGAGACTGGGTCGGTGCGGGTGCGGTGGAACTCGTGGGCGTGCACGGTCGTACCGGCCGGGCCGAGGAGCCCGTCGACGGGCAGGGTCGCCGTGCGATAGCCCAGCGTGAGTCGGGGATGCATGGCAGCCCGGGCGGGCACGGCACCGACGAGGTCCTGGCCGTCGAGGGAGCGGGCGAGATAGAGCAGGCCGGCGCACTCGGCGACGGTGGGCATGCCCGAGCCGATCGCCTCGCGCACCTCGCGGAGCAGCTGGGCGTTACCCGCGAGCGCGGACGTGTGTGCCTCGGGGAACCCGCCGCCGAGGTAGATGCCCGAGGTCCCGGTCGGGAGGCTCCTGTCGAGCACAGGGTCGACGACGACGGGCTGGCACCCGGCGGCGCGCAGCATCTCGTCGGTCTCGGCGTAGCGGAAGGTGAATGCCCGCCCGCCGGCGACGGCGACGACCCGGCTCGCGCCACCCCGGTCGACCGCCGGGGGGCGCCACGGCTCGCCGTCGAGGTCCGGTGCGTCCCTCGCCAGCTCGACCACCCGGTCGAGGTCGATGTGCGCCGCGGTCTGCTCCGCCAGCCGGTCGAGCCTGGAGGCCGCGTCGCCACGCTCGGCAACCGGCACGAGGCCCAGGTGTCGCGACGGCGCGCTCACCCCGGCGTCGCGGGGCAGGACGCCGAGGACCGGGAGCTCGATCGCCTCGAGGGCGCGGCGAACCTCGTCGGCGTGCCGCGGGCTGCCGGCCTTGTTCAGGACGACTCCGACCACGTCGACGGCAGCGTCGAAGGTTCGCAGCCCGTGAACCGTCGCGGCCACGGTGCGGGCGGCGGAGGAAATGTCGACGACGAGGATGACAGGGGAGCGGGTCAGGCTCGCAATGTGCGCCGTCGAGGCGAAGCCGTCGGTGCCGATCTGGCCGTCGAACAGGCCCATGACCCCTTCGACGACCGCCAAGTCCGCCCGCGCGGGGGTGTTGAAGCCGTGCAGGAGCAGCGGCACGACGAGCTCGGGGGAGGTGAGCCAGGGGTCGAGGTTGCGGCCCGGTCGACCGGTCGCCAGCGCGTGGTAGCCGGGGTCGATGTAGTCCGGACCCACCTTGCCGGGAGATACGGCATGACCGCTGCGCGTCAGCGCGGCCATGATGCCGACCGCCACGGTGGTCTTGCCCTGGCCCGACGCGGGAGCCGCGACGACGACGCGGGGCAGCTTCACCACTCGATGCCCTTCTGGCCTTTCTGTCCCTTGTCGAAGGGGTGGGCGAGCTTGGTCATCTCGGTCGCAAGGTCGGCGATGTCCAGAAGGCGCGGATCGGCGTCGCGCCCGGTGATGACGACGTGCTGGTATCCGGGCCGCTCGCGCAGCGACGAGACGACGTCGTCGACATCGACCCACCCCCACTTCATGGGGTAGGTGAACTCGTCGAGTATGTACAGCTGGTGGGCCTCCTCGGCGAGCCGCCGCTTGATCTCCTGCCAGCCTTCCTGCGCGGCAGCGGCGTGGTCCTCCTCAGTGCCGGCGCGGCGCGACCAGGACCACCCCGAGCCCATCTTGTGCCACTCGACGGGACCGCCTTGGCCGGTCTCGCGGTGGACCTGGTCGAGGGCCGCGAGAGCGGTCTGCTCGCCGATGCGCCACTTCGCGGACTTGACAAACTGGAAGACCCCGATGGACCAGCCCTGGTTCCAGCCCCGCAGCGCCAGGCCGAACGCTGCGGTCGACTTGCCCTTGCCCGCGCCGCAGTGCAGGACCACGAGGGGGGTGTTCCTGCGCTGACGGGTGGTCTGGCCGTCCTCGCCGGCGACGGGGGTGCGTCCCTGGGCCATCAGGCGGCCATCCTCTTCCGGACGGTGGAGACCAGGCTGGCCGCGGCCACTTCGGCGAGAGGCAGGTGCGCGGCCCCCATGCGGCGCGCGAGGTCGCCGGCGAGCCCCATACGCATACGGCCGGCTTCGCAGTCCACGACGACGGCGTCGACCCCGGTGGCGCTCCACCGGTCCGCGACCCACCGGGCCCGGGCCAGCGCGTCGGCACCGTTCGTCGCGCGCCCGTCGGTGACTAGGACCAGGAGCGGACGGCGGCGTGGGTCGCGGATGCGTTCCAGCTCCAGGGTCCTGGCCGCGGCGAGCAAGCCCTCGGCCAGTGGGGTGCGACCCCCGTGGGGAAGGTCGGTCAGGCACCTGGCGGCGGCGTCGACCGAGGACGTGGGTGGCAGCGCCAGGGTGGCCTGCGCACCGCGGAAGGTGATCACCCCGACCCGGTCCCGCCGCTGGTAGGCGTCGACGAGGAGGCTGAGGACGGCTGTCTTGACCTCGGCCATGCGGGTGCGCGCGCCCATGGAACCGGAGGCGTCGACGAGGAAGAGGACGAGGTTGGACTCACGGCCCTGGGTCACCCGGTGGCGCAGGTCGTCGGCGTCGAGGACGAGCCGGTCGAGGCGTCCGCGGCGTCCCTGGTGGGGCGCGGCCGCGGTGATCGTCGCGGGGAGGTGGATGCGGCCGGTACCCGTGCGGGTCGCCCGTACCGTGCGGCCCCACGAGGTGATGGCTCGGCTGCGCCGGCCGGCATCGCCGGACCCCACGCCCCGGACCTGGAGGCGCAGGGCCCGGTACGTGTCGTACGCCGCCGCCACGCCGGCCGCGGCGGACGCCGTGTCGTCCGCGGGCGAGGTGCTGACGTCCGGCGCCTCGGTCGGGTCGGTCGCCTCGGTCCGGTCCGTTGCGTCGGCGGGGGGAGGGGGAGCATGGTCGGTTCGCCCGGCCGCGGGGGCGTCGTCCGGCCCAGCGGCGGGCTCTGCAGTGTCGGCCCCGCCGGGGGACTCAGCGTCCGGGTCGTCCGGCTTCGGGTCGTCCGGCTCAGCTTCCTCCGGCTTCGGGTCGTCCGGCTCAGGGTCGTCGTCGCCGAGCAGTCGGTCGAGCAGCTCCTCGTCCAGGCCGGGGGCGTCGAAGGGGTTGCGCCGGCGGCGGTGCGGGAGGGCCAGCCGGGCGGCAACCCGGATGTCCTCCCGGGTGACGTCGGTGCGACCCTCCCAGGCGGCGTGGGCGCGGGCTGCTCGAGCGGTGACGATGTCAGCGCGCATCCCGTCGACCTCGCAACCCGCGCACACCGTGGCGATCCTGGTCAGGGCGTCCCCGGACAGACGCACCGTGGGCAGCAGCGCCTGGGCGGACAGGATCCGCTCGCGCAGGGCCGCCTGCCGCGCGGCGTATGTCGTGGCGAAGGCGTCCGGGTCGGCGTCGTAGGCGAGCCGGCGCCGCACGACCTCGGCCCGCTTGGCCGGCTCCCGCGGCGCGGCGACCTCGACGGTGAGCCCGAACCGGTCGAGCAGCTGGGGGCGCAGCTCGCCCTCCTCGGGGTTCATCGTGCCGACGAGCACGATCTGGGCCGCGTGCGAGACGGAGACACCATCGCGCTCGACGGTGTTGCGGCCCATGGCGGCGGCGTCGAGGAGCAGGTCGACGAGGTGGTCGTGGAGCAGGTTGACCTCGTCCACGTACAGCAGGCCTCGGTGAGCGTAGGCGAGCAGCCCGGGCTCGAACACCGTTTCGCCGGCGCCGAGCGCACGGGAGAGGTCGAGCGAGCCGATGACGCGGTCCTCGGTGGCCCCGACGGGCAGCTCGACGAGCCGGGCCGCGCGGGTGAGGGACGCGTTGTCGACGGTGTGCGGCCCGTCCGGGCACGCGGGGTCGAAGCGGTGTGGCTCGCACCCGAAGCGGCAGTCGGCGACGACGTCCTGCGCGGGGAGCACCTCGGCGAGGGCTCGGACCATCGTCGACTTGGCGGTGCCCTTCTCGCCGCGTACGAGCACCCCCCCGACCTCGGGCGAGACCGTTGTCAGGACGAGCGAGAGCGCCATGTCGTCGGCCCCGACGATCGCAGAGAAGGGGAACTGCGGCAACGTCGAGCCTCCTGGCGAGTGACCACGCTCGCCGGTTGTGGACGGCCCACCGGGGCTCCGGATGGGCGTGACGCAGGAGGACGTCCTGGCTCGCGGCGGCTATACGGCCGCTCGCTTACAGTGGCGGGACCGCTCCGGACTCACACCGGATTCCTCGCCCTGCATCGCGGGTCATCGTCTCACATAGGGTGTGCGCGTGATCGACGTGGTGGGCCTCGGCGACGGCGGGCTCGCGCAGGCGCCGGACACCGCTCGCCGACTCGTCCTCGGCGCCCGGGTCCTGCTCGGCGGTCGACGTCACCTCGACCTGGTCCCAACCGTCGACGGGCAGCAACGCCACCCGTGGCCGACGCCGCTGCGGGCCGGTCTCCCGACGTTGCTCGAGCGCGTCGGCGCATGCGCGGCTCGGCCGGCCGACGAGACCGGCGTCGTGGTCCTGGCGAGCGGGGACCCGCTGCTCTCGGGCGTTGGGACGACCCTCGTCGGGCTGCTCGGCGCCGAGGTGGTCCGCGTCCACTCGGCCGTCTCATCCGAAACCCTGGCCAGGGCCCGGATGGGCTGGGCCGCCGAGGAGACCGTCGTCGTCTCGCTCGTCGGCTGCTCGCCGGACCGGGTACGTCGTCACCTGACGCCCGGCACGCGGCTAGTCGTGCTGTGCTCCGACGGGTCGACCCCGGCCGCCGTCGCGGACCTCCTGGTCGCTGAGGGATGCGGCCAGTCGGTGACGACGGCATGGTGGCACCTCGGCGGGGTGGATGAGGGGTCCCGGACGGCGCACGCCGCGGAATGGGGAGAGCAGCGCACACCCGACCTCGTTGTCCTCTGCGTCGTCGTCGAGCCTGCGGGTGCCTTGGCTCGGGCGGCCCTCGGCGCTGCTCCCGGACGCTCGGAGGCGGCCTTCGAGCACGACGGCCAGATCACCAAGCGGGACGTCCGTGCCTCGGCCCTCGCGCACTTGCGGCCCACGCCGGGGGCGCACCTGTGGGACCTCGGCGCCGGCTCGGGGGCCGTCGGCATCGAGTGGGCGCTCGCCGCTGCCGGCGCCCGGACGACCGCCGTCGAACGCGACCACGAGCGCGCGGATCGAGTGCGGCGCAACGCCGCCCGCCTCGGCGTCCCGGATGAGGTCAACGTGGTGATCGGCGATGCGGCCGACGCGCTCGAGGCCTTGGACGCCCCGGACGCCGTCTTCGTCGGAGGGGGACTGACCCCAGAGCTGCTCGACGAGGGGTGGGCCCGGCTCCCACGGGGCGGCCGCTTCGTGGCGCACGCCGTGACCCTCGGCGCCGAGGCCGTGCTCGTCGAGGCGTGCCGCCGGCTCGGGGGCGAGCTGACCCGAGTCACCGTCGAGCACGCCGAGCCGCTCGGTCGGCACCTGTCGTGGACGCCGGCGCGCCCGGTGGTGCAGTGGAGCGCGACGAAGCTCCCGGAGCCGGCCGACCGGCATGCCGGACGCCCCTCCACGGATGGGGCGTGACCGTCCACTTCATCGGCGCCGGCCCGGGCGCCGCCGACCTGCTGACCGTGCGCGCGGTCCGGCTCATCGGGTCGAGCCCGGTGTGTCTCTACGCCGGGAGCTACCTCGACGGGGAGGTCCTGCTGCTCTGCCCGCCGGCCGCCGAGCGCGTCGACACCCAGCACCTGAGCCTCGACGCGATCACCGTGCACCTCGTCCGCGCGACCGGTGAGGGCAAGGACGTCGCGCGTCTGTGTTCCGGCGACCCGTCGATCTACTCCGCGATCGCCGAGCAGACCCGGCGGCTGGACGAGGCCGGCGTCCGGTGGGACGTCACCCCGGGCGTGTCCGCGTTCGCCGCCACCGCGGCCCTTGTCGGGCGTGAGCTGACCGTCCCAGAGGTGGCCCAGTCGGTCGTCCTGACCCGGGCGCAACGCGACTCGACGTTGATGCCGCCGGGGGAGACGCTCGGCGCGTTCGCCGCAACCGGGGCGACCCTCGTTCTGCACTTGGCCATCCGGCACACGCGCCGGCTCGCCGACGAGCTCGTGCCGCACTATGGCGCGGACTGCCCTGTCGTGGTCGGCTCACAGATCAGCCAGCCGGGGGAGCTCGTCCTGCGCGGCACTCTCGCCGACATCGCCGACCAGGTCGAGGCCCACGGACTGCGCCAGGCGGCAGTCATCCTCGTCGGGCGGGCGCTGAGGGCCGACAGGTTCATCGACTCGCACCTGTACTCCAGCAGGCGGCGGCCCAGCGCGCCGGGCGACTAGCTCCGGGTCGGCGCCGGAGCCGCTGGCGGCGTCACTGCCTGACGTAGCGGGGCGTCCAGACCCGACCCTGGGGGCTGACCCGCGTCGAGTTCGCGCCGATGACGACGAGGCAGCGCATGTCGACCTCCCCAGGGTCGAGCGCGCCCAGTGTCGTCACGCTCACCGACTCCGTCGCATGCCCGACGTCTCGGGCGACCACGACGACGGTGGACCGGTCCTTGACCGAGAGGAGCACGTCGCGTGCGGCATACAGCTGCTGGGGGCGCGACCGGGATCGCGGGTTGTACAGGGCCACGACCAGGTCGGCGCCCGCCGCGGCGCGCAGCCGGTCCGCTACGACCGACCAGGGCTTGAGGCGGTCGGAGAGCGACATGATGGCGAAGTCCCCGCCGAGGGGCGCCCCGACGACGGCGGCGGCCGCTTGGGCGGCGCTCACCCCGGGCACGACGTGGACGGGAACGTTGCCGTAAGCCGACGGGCCGTCCCCGGTTTCGGCGTCAGCGGCCTCGAGTGCCTCGAAGACCGCTGAGGCCATGCCGAACACGCCCGCGTCGCCACCGGAGACGACGGCGACGTCGTCGCCGGCCAGGGCGAGGTCGAGGGCCGCGCGTGCCCGCTCGACCTCGACCGTGTTCCCGCTCACGTGCCGGGTCAGCCCCCTGCGCTCGGGGACCCGGTCGACGTAGGGCAGGTATCCGACGACGTGCTGCACCGAGGCGAGCACCTCGCTCGCCTCCGGTGTCAGCCAGCGGTCGGGACCGGGGCCGAGGCCGACGACGTGGACGGTGCCGGGTCTGTCGGCGGCAGGCGGGGCAGCGGCCCTGGAGCCGCTTGCTCGACCGGAGGTGTCGGCCCGTCGGTCCCGTCCGGGTACCACGACGATGGACATGTAGGGGACCGTGTCGGCATCGACCTGGTCGACGGGCAGGATCCGCTGGCCCGCGCGGGTAGCCCGCTCGACGTAGACCGCCCGGTCCAGCAGCCCGGCCTGACACAGCGCTTCGCGGACCCCGGCGAAGGTGCGGCCGAGCTTCATGACGACGGCCGCGTCGGTGTCGGCCAGTCGGCGTGCCAGCTCGGGCACGGGCAGGGTGCCGGGCAGCACGGTCAGGACGTCCTCGTGACGCGAGAGGCACTGGGCGGCAACGGCGGTCGCACCCGACAGCGCGGTGACACCGGGCACCACCTCCGTGGGGAAGCGGCCCGACAGGCGGTCGTGGAGGTACATGAAGGAGCCGTAGAACATGGGGTCGCCCTCGGCGAGGACGACGACCGTGCGGCCGGCCTCCAGATGGGCCGCGAGCCGGACGGCGCACGCGTCGTAGAACTCGGCGAGCCAGCCGTGGTAGCCGCGCGGATGCTGGACGGTCCCCGTGGTCACCGGGTAGCGCAGCTCCTCCTCCACCGTGCCCGGCCGGATGAGCTCGCCGGCGATGGACCGGGCGATGGACGCGCGGTCCGTACCCGCGTGGTAGGCGATGACGTCGGCGCTCTCGATGAGCCGGGCGCCCTTGCGGGTGATGAGCTCGGGGTCGCCAGGCCCGACGCCCACGGCGTAGAGGCGACCGGACGGAATACGGGCGGCAACGGGTTGCGTCATGCGAGCTCGGACTCCGTCGCGAGCGCGTTGACCGTGGCGGCCGCGAAGGCCGAGCCGCCGCGCTGCCCGTGGACGACGATCCACGGGATGCGGCCACCACCGGGCAGGACGTGCTCAGCGAGCGCCATCTTGGCCTCGGCCGAGCCGACGAAGCCCACCGGCATACCGACAATGGCGGCGGGACGCGGGCCGCCGTCGAGCACCAGCTCGAGTAGGTGGAACAGCGCCGTCGGAGCGCTGCCGATGGCGACGACCGCACCGTCGACCCGGTCACCCCACAGCGACACGGCGGCCGCGGCCCGGGTCGTTCCCCACGCTCGGGCGAGGGAGGGCACCGTCGGGTCTCGGAGGGTGCACAGCACCTCGTTGTCCGAGGGGAGCCGGCGGCGGGTGATGCCTGATGCCAGCATGACCGAGTCGGTGAGGACGGGGGCGCCCGCCGCCAGGGCGCTCCGCGCGCGCTCGACGACGTCCGCGGACGCCGCGATCTCGGAGACGATGCGGACGTCCCCGGCGGCATGAACCAGTCGTGTGGCGACCGTGCGCAGGTTCGAGGGGAGGCTGCCCAGGTCTGCCTGCTCGCGGATCATCGCGAACGAGCGACGGTAGATCGCGTCGCCGTCCGTGAGGTAGTCGTAGCGCCGCGTCGGCGGGCGCAGGACGCTGGGCTCAGCCATCGGGGACCCCGGCGGCGGCGAGGACCTGACGAACCTCGGCCGGCGCGACGACTGTGACGTGGGGAGTCGACGGGCGGCCGCACCGGCGCTCGCACCCCACGACGTGGACCCGGGGCCCGCTGCCGCCCATCGCCTGGGCGGCGCCTGTGGCGAGGTCGAGCGTGCGGGTCGTCGTCTGTCGGCAGGAGGGGGCTCCGACACATGCCGACAGACGCGACCACGGTGACCCCGCGAGGGTGACCAGGCCGGCGTCATTGAGCATCGCGACGTGGCGTGCGCCGCCCTCCACGACGACGGAGCGCCAGGGCGTGATGGTCACCTCCTCGCCCACACCCGCGAGCGCCGCGACGTGGGCGGCCCGCAGCATGCCCAGCGGCACGCCGGCGACGACGTCGACGCCGGCCGGGCCCGGCAGCAGCGGGGGCGCCGCGGTGACGGCGTGAGGCCGCATCCCCGTGAAGGCGGCGGAGTCGGCGGGCAGGTCCCGGACGCTCCACGTCCGCTCGTCGGGGCGGTCCTGCAGGAAAAGGTGGGCGCGCTGGACGAGCGCGGCCACGGCCTGTCCTCTGCTGACCTCCAGTGCGTAGTTCCCGGCCAGGACGAGCCCCCGGTGGTCGTCGAGCGCCTGGTATGCCAGGTCCCACGGCTCCCCGAGCACCAAGCCGCTCGCATCGCTCACCGCCCAGAGGAAGCGGCCGGGCAGGGCGGCCAGGGCGGGGTCGCCGGTGATCGCGGCATCGAGCTCAGCGACGACCGGGGCGAGGTCGGGGCGAAGCGGCGCGGCCAGGATGTTGCGGACCCTCTCGTGGGTCGCCGACGGGAGCAGCCCGGTGGCTCCGAGTCGGTCGATGAGCGCCGCCGGCAACGGGTTCGGCAGTGCCCGCAGCTGGAGGTTGCCGCGGCTGGTCAACGCCAGGACGGGCGCGCCGAACTCGGCGCCCAGCGCGATCAGCTCGGCGAGGACCGCGACCCGCACGCGACCGCCCGGCACGCGCAGCCGGACCAGGGCGCCGTCGTCGGCGACGAAGGGACGCAGCACCCCGGGGCAGCGGTCGGTCCCGTCACGTCCGCTCACGCCCGCGAGCATAGATCGCTCACCAAGGCGCCCCGATAGGGTGTGCGCGGTGCACGACGCGGAACCCGGTGCCAGTCCGGGACGGTCCCGCCACTGTGACCCGCGGACGCGGGGAGTCAGGAACGCTGCCTGCACCGCCGCACCCTGCCGGCGTGCGGCCCACTGCCGGCCGGGGCGCGGACCCCGGTGAAGGAGCGCCGATGCGCCGCATCGCCCTGCTGTCCACGTCCGACACCGACCTGTTGAGCGCTCGCGCGAGCGGCGCGGACTTCGTGTGGGCCAACCCGGCGCGGCCCGGGCGTACCGCGCTCGGTGACCTGGTCGGGTCGGCCGAGGTCGTGGTCGCCCGCATCCTCGGCGGCCCCCAGGACCTGGCCGGCGAGGTCCGCCGTATGGCCGAGGCCGGGGTGCCGCTCATCGTCCTCGGGGGGGAGCAGACCCCCAACGCGGCGCTCATGGAGCTCTCCCGGCACGTCCCCGTCGGCGTCGTCCATGAGGCGCATCGCTACCTGGCACAGGGTGGAGCCGACAACCTGCGCAACCTGCACTCCTTCCTCAGTGACACCTTGCTGCTGACCGGTGAGGGGTTCGACCCCCCCGTCGAGCTGCCCGTGTGGGGGGTCCTCGACAGACCCGAGCCGGTGCCCGCGGCCCCAGCCGCCGACGGGGTCCGGCCCCGCGTCGGCGTCCTGTTCTACCGGGCCCAGCAAGCCGCCGGCAACACCGCATACGCGCACGCCCTGTGCGACGCCATCGACGCCGCCGGAGGGACCGGCGTGCCTATCTACGCGACGTCGCTGCGCGAGGCGCCCCGAGACCTCATCGACCGTCTCGGCACCCTGGATGCGCTCGTCACGACGGTGCTGGCCGCGGGCGGCACCCGCCCGGCGACGGCCCAGGCCGGCGGCGACGACGACGCGTGGGACGTCCACGCCCTCGCCGACCTCGACATCCCGATCCTGCAGGGACTCTGCCTGACCTGGAGCCGTGCGGACTGGGCGGCCTCCAACGAGGGGATGTCGCCGCTCGACGTGGCGACCCAGGTCGCCGTTCCCGAGTTCGACGGGCGACTGGTCACCGTTGCGTTCTCCTTCAAGGAGAACGACGTGGACGGACTGCCGCGCTACGTCGCCGACCCGGAGCGGTGTGCCCGCGTGGCGGGCATCGCCGTCAAGCACGCCAGCCTCCGGCACACGCCGGTCGGGCAGCGGCGCATCGCGATCATCCTGTCGGCCTACCCGACGAAGCACTCGCGCATCGGCAACGCCGTCGGCCTCGACACCCCCGTCTCGACGATCCGGCTCCTGCGCGCGATGGAGCAGGCGGGATATGACCTCGGCGAGCCCGGTGGCATACCGGGCCTAGGGGAGGTGAGCCCCGTGGAGGGGGAGGCGCCCGACACGACGGCCGGCAACGCGCTCATCCACGCCCTCATCGCTGCCGGCGGACAGGACCCGGAATGGCTGACCCACGAGCAGCTCGCCGGGGCCCAGGTCCGGATACCGGCGAGCCGGTATGCCGGGTGGTTCGGCGTCCTCCCGACCGACCTCCGCACCGCGATGACCGAACACTGGGGCGAGGCGCCGGGCGCGCTGTTCGTCGACACCTCACGCGAACCCACCGGCGAGATCGTCTGCGCTGCAATGCAGTCCGGCAACATCGTCATCCTGGTCCAGCCGCCACGTGGGTTCGGTGAGAACCCCATCGCGATCTACCACGACCCCGACCTGCCGCCGACGCACCACTATCTCGCGACGTACCGGTGGATCGAGGAGGACTTCGGTGCGCACGCGGTCGTCCACGTCGGCAAGCACGGCAACCTCGAGTGGCTGCCGGGCAAGAACCTCGCGATGTCCGCCTCCTGCGGCAGCGACGCCGCCCTGGGGTCTGTCCCCCTCATCTACCCGTTCCTGGTCAACGACCCCGGGGAGGGGACCCAGGCGAAGCGGCGGGCGCACGCGACGATCGTGGACCACCTGATCCCGCCGATGGCCAGGGCCGAGTCCTACGGCGACATCGCGCGGCTGGAGCAGCTCCTCGACGAGTACGGCAACGTCCTGGCGATGGACCCGGCCAAGGCTCCGGCCCTTCGCGGCGAGATCTGGACCCTGGTCCAGGCGGCCAGGATGGACCACGACCTCGGTCTCTCGGAACGCCCTGACGACGAGGCCTTCGACCAGTTCGTCCTGCACGTCGACGGGTGGCTGTGTGAGGTCAAGGACGTCCAGATCCGCGACGGGCTCCACGTCCTCGGCGAGGCGCCGCAGGGTGAGGGCCTGGTCAACCTCGTCCTGGCGGTCCTGCGGGCGAGCCAGGTCTTCGGCGGTCGCGACACCGGGGTGCCGGGGCTGCGGTCGGCCCTCGGGTTGGCCGAAGGGGCGACGACAGGGCAGACCGACCACGTGGAGGAGCTGGCCAGGACCCTCGTGTGCCGCGTGGCCGATGCGGGCTGGGACGCCACCTCGGTCGACCGGATCGTGCGGTCCGTCCTGGGGCAGGCGAACCCGGGGGCGTCGACGGCGCTGATGTTCGCCTGTCGCGAGGTCGTGCCCCGGCTCGCGGAGACCACGCGCGAGCTGCCGATGGTCCTCCACGCCCTCGACGGGGGCTACGTGCCCGCCGGCCCCTCCGGATCGCCGCTGCGCGGTCTGGTCAACGTCCTGCCGACGGGCCGCAACTTCTACTCCGTCGACCCCAAAGCGATCCCGTCGCGCCTCGCATACCAGACCGGCGCCGCGATGGCCGAGTCGCTGCTCGCGCGCTACGTCGACGAGACCGGCCAGCTGCCGGAGTCCGTCGGGCTGTCGGTGTGGGGGACGTCGGCGATGCGCACCTCCGGCGACGACATCGGCGAGGTCCTCGCCCTGCTGGGCGTCCTGCCGGTGTGGGACGAGCAGTCCCGCCGCGTCGTCGGGCTGGAGCCGCTCTCGCTGGCCGAGCTCGGGCGCCCCCGCGTCGACGTCACGGTGCGGATCTCGGGCTTCTTCCGCGACGCCTTCCCCCACGTCATCGCCCTCCTCGACGACGCCGTCACCCTCGTCGCGCGGCTCGACGAGCCGGTCGACCAGAACTTCATCCGCAAGCACGCGCTCGCCGACCTGGGGGCCCACGGCGATGAGCGCCGTTCCCGCACGAGGATCTTCGGCTCCAAGCCGGGGTCCTACGGGGCGGGCATCCTCCAGCTCGTCGAGTCCGGCACCTGGCGCGACGACGCGGATCTCGCCGAGGTCTACACCTCCTGGGGCGGGTTCGCCTACGGCAGGGGGCTGGACGGCATACCGGCTCGTGCGGACATGGAGCGCAACTACCGCCGCATCCAGGTGGCCGCGAAGAACGTCGACAACCGCGAGTCCGACATCTTGGACTCGGACGACTACTTCCAGTACCACGGCGGCATGGTCGCGACCGTGCGCGCACTGACCGGCGAGGAGCCGAAGGCGTACGTTGGCGACTCCACCTCGCCGGAAGCCGTCCGCACCCGCACGCTCCAGGAGGAGACCAATCGGATCTTCCGGGCCCGCGTGGTCAACCCGCGGTGGATAGCGGCGATGCAGCGGCACGGGTACAAGGGAGCCTTCGAGCTCGCTGCGACCGTGGACTACCTCTTCGGGTTCGACGCGACGGCGGGGGTCGTGACCGACTGGATGTACGAGACGCTCGCGAAGGAGTACGTCCTCGACGCGGCCAACCAGGCGTTCCTGCGGCACGCGAACCCGTGGGCGCTGCGCGGCATCGTCGAGAAGCTGGGTGAGGCCGCCGACCGCGGCCTCTGGGAGCAGCCGGACCCCGATGTCGTGGCGGCCATGCACGCCGTGTATCTCGACGTCGAAGGCGAGCTCGAGGCATGAGGGACTACTGGCCGCGTCCTGTCCCTGTCGTCGGTGACGCCACCAGCGCGCGTGAACGCCGCAGCGAGCCCACCGCATGGGCCATGGGCGAGGCAGTGGTCGCCGCCCTGGAGTCGGTCGTCGGCAACCGTCGCGACATCCGCCGGTTCCGCCCCGACACGGTGCCCGAACAGGCCCTCGAGCAGGTGCTCGCGGCCGGGCACCGCGCGCCCTCGGTCGGTCACTCCCAGCCGTGGCGCTTCATCGTCGTTCGCGACCCGGCGACGCGGGACCAGGCGGCTCTCGTGGCTGACCGTGCCCGGCTCGCCCAGTCCGAGCACCTCACCGACGACCGCGCCGCGCGTCTGCTGGACCTCAAGCTCGAGGGCCTGCGCGAGGCACCGGTCGGTGTGGTCGTGGCCTGTGACCGGCGCGCACCGGCCCAAGGCGTCCTCGGCCGGGCGACCTTCCCCGACGCCGACCTATGGTCGTGTGCCTGTGCCATCGAGAACATGTGGCTCACGGCCCGCGCCCTGGGCCTCGGGATGGGCTGGGTGACGCTGTTCGACCCGTTGGAGCTCGCCGGCCTGCTCGGGCTCCCGAGCGGCGTGGTCACCCTCGGGTGGCTGTGCCTCGGCTGGCCCGACGAGCGGCCGCCGGCCCCCGGCCTTGAGCGAGCGGCCTGGTCCTCGCGGCTCCCGCTCTCCGACGTCGTCATCCACGAGCGGTGGCCGGCCGAAGGCGACGCGCCGGCGCGGCCGCAGTCACACCTGCGGGGGCCCGACGCCCACCGGATCGTCGGGGCGACCGACGCCGCCGATGAGCTGCTCGCGCCCGCGGAGGCGCTCGGCGTCCTCGACCGCGCCCTGAGCCGGCTCCAGGCGCTCTGCCCGGGCGGCGTGGCCGGCGGCACTCTCGTCCTCGCCGCCGCGGATCACCCGGTTGCCGGCCTGGGTGTCAGCGCCTACTCCCCGCGCGTGACCCGCGACGTCGCCGAGGCTGCGGTCGCCGGCGTCTCCATGGGGGCCGCCGCCGCCGCCGCTGCCGGGCTGCAGGTCGTCGTCGTCGACGCCGGTGTCGCCGGGGGACCGGTCGCGGGTGCGCAGGCCTTACGCCCGCACGGGCCGCAGGGCACGCTCGCCGACTCGGACGCGCTCACCGAGGCCGACGTCGAGCGCCTCGTCGCCGGCGGCCGTGCCATCGGCGCCCGGCTTCCCCCAGCGTGCCTGGTCGCCATCGGCGAGGTCGGCGTCGGCAACACGACTGTCGCCGCGGCCCTGGCGTGCGCGCTGACTGGGCTGAGCGCCCGGGACGCGGTCGGTCTCGGCGCGGGCGTCGACAGCACCATCCTCGACCGCAAGGCGGCCGTCGTCGCCGCTGCCCTGGAGCGCAGCGCTGACGCCCTTGCCGAGGCGTCGACGCCGGGCGGCCACGCCCTGGCGGCGCTGCGCATCGTCGGCGGCCCGGAGATCGCCGTCCTCACCGGCGTCGTTCTCGGCGCGGCCCAGGCTGGCTCAGCGGTCGTGCTGGACGGCCTCGCGGGGTCGTTGCCGGGGCTGCTCGCCACTCGCATCGAGCCCGCCGTTCAGGCCCACCTCATCGCCGGCCAGGTGTCGCGGGAGCGGGCTCACGCCGCGGTGCTGCGCGAGATCGGTCTGGAGCCGCTCCTGGCGCTGCGCCTACGCGCGGGCGAGGGCGTCGGCTCGTGCCTCGCCGCGTCGATGCTCTTCCAGGGGCTGCGTATTCGTCGCACAGCCGCTCGCACCCAGGACGCACCGCACCCGGCTCAGCCTGCCGACAGCGCGTAGACGTCCATGATCCAGCCGTGCTCGGTTCGAAGCCGCGCGCGCACGTCGACGAGCTCGTCGACGACCTCCACCAGCCGACCCGCCCGAAGCTCCTGCTGCGGTAGCCCGAGGTAGGCACCCCACCGGATCCTCAGGTCGGGCGCGACGTCGACGAGCGCCTGGCACGCCAGAGCGCCGTCCAGCATGACGACGACCGTCCCGAGTCCCGGGTTCCACTCCTGGACCAGGCGCCTCCCGGTCGTCACGTGGACCGGCTGCCCCACCGCGTGGAGGACGACACCGTGAGCGGCAGCGAGGGCCTGAAAGGCCGAGATCCCGGGAACGACCGCCACGTCCAGCGACAGTCGCTCGCCGATGGCGTCGACAATCCGGATCGTGCTGTCGTAGAACGCGGGGTCGCCCCACACCAGGAAGCCGACGACGACGCCCGCGGGCAGCGCGGCGATGCGTGCGACATACGCGTCCGTCCGCGCTGCGTGCCAGTCGGCGACGGCCTGCTCGTATGCCGCCGTGCCCCGCTCCGCTTCGGGACCCCGGTGCGGGTCCGGGACGGCGACCAAGGCGTAGGCGTGGGAAGGGTCGACGAACCGCTCCAGGATGGCGCGCCGGACGGCGACGAGGTCGTCCTTGGCCTCGCCCTTGTCGGCAACGAGGAAGACGTCGACCTCGTTCATCGCCGTGACGGCCTGCTGGGTCACGAACTCCGGAGAGCCGGCCCCGATGCCGATGACGTGGACCCGACGAGCCACGGGCGCGCGGTCGACGGTCATGGGGCGGCATCCCGGGCGGTGTCCAGCAACCGGTCGAGGTCGAGGTGGGCGGCGACGGCGTCGGCCAGGGTGTCGATCATGGCTTCACGGCGGGCGGCAAACGCGATGGCGCGGGGATCTGGTCGCCATGCTGAGCCCGCCTCCATGGCGATCTTGGTCAGCCACGCCCGGCGGAAGTCGTCGCACTCGAGAGTTCCGTGCCAGATCGTGCCGTACGTCGTGCCGTCGCGCGTCCCACCCGGGAAGGTCGGGTCCGCCGCCACGACGCCGTGATGGATCTCGTAGCCCTCGACGGCGTGGCCCCGCCACATCCCCCGCGGGCGGGCGAGGACCTTCTCCGGCGCGAACGTGGTCGTCGCGCGTAGGTGGCCCAGGCCCGGCACGCGCCCAGCGGCGGACTCGACGGGGTCGTCGATCGTCTCGCCGAGCATCTGGTAGCCACCGCACACTCCGAGCACCGGTCGCCGGCGAGCCACGCGGTCGGCGATGACCTCGGCCAGCCCCGTGCGGTGCAGCCACGCGAGGTCGGAAACCGTCGCCCGGGAGCCGGGCAGCACCAGAAGGTCGGCCTCGCGACACGCGTCCGGCTCGGTCGTCACGCGCACGTCCACTCCCGGTTCAGCCGCCAGCGCGTCGACGTCAGTGGCGTTCGACGCCCGGGGAAAGCGGACCGCGGCCACGGTGAGGCCGTCCTCGGTGCGGGCGTGGGTCCACCGACCCACGGACAGCGCGTCCTCGGAGTCCAGCCACACGTGCTCGAGCCAGGGCAGGGTCCCGAGCCAGGGCATCCCGGTCCGTCCCGTGACGACGTCGAGGCCGGGGGCCAGCACGTCCGGGTCGCCCCGGAACTTGTTGACCACGAAGCCTCGCAGGAGTCGCCGGTCCTCCTCGTCGAGCAGCGCCCACGTCCCGTAGAGGGCAGCGAGCGCACCGCCACGGTCGATGTCTGCGACGACGACTGTGGGCAGCCCGAACCTGCGCGCGAGCCCCATGTTGACGTAGTCACCGGCCCGCAGGTTGACCTCCGCGGGGGAGCCGGCCCCCTCGGCGACGACGACGTCGACATTAGACCGCAGCTCTTCGTATGCCGCGAACGCCGCCTCGGCGAGGTGGGCGCGCCCGGCGACGTACTCCCCGGCAGCGAGCTCACCGGCCGGCCGGCCCCGGACGACGACGAATGCCCGCCGGTCCGACCCGGGCTTGAGCAGGACGGGGTTGTGCAGGGAGGACGCCACGACGCCCGCAGCCTGCGCCTGGAGGTACTGCGCCCGGCCGATCTCGGACCCGTCCTGGCACACCATGGAGTTGTTCGACATGTTCTGGCTCTTGAAGGGCGCTACCTGGATGCCGGCCCGAACCCACGCGCGGCACAGCCCGGTCACGACGAGGGTCTTGCCCGCGTCCGAGCTCGTTCCGCTCACCAGCAGCCCTGCCACGGCGGGAGTCTATGCGGGACGCTCAGCAACTCCGGCCGCCCTAGAGTTGGCGCCGTGCCGAGCGTCCACGTCCATCTAATCCGGCACGGACAGTCGACGTGGAACCGCGAGGGACGCCTCCAGGGACAGGCCGTCCACCCCGGCCTGACGGCGCTCGGCCAGAGCCAGGCCGGGTCTGCCGCCGCCATCCTGGCCGGCGTCGTCGACGGACCGGCGGCCCTGTGGAGCAGTGACCTCGTCCGGGCCGCGCAGACCGCCGAGGTCGTCGGTCGGCGCCTCGGCCTGCCGGTCCAGCACGACGACGCACTCCGGGAGCAGGGTCTGGGCGCCTTGGAGGGCCGGCTGACCCGTGAGCTGCGAGCCGAGCCCGTTCCCGAGGGGGTCGACGTGGGGGACGTGCGCTGGGGCGGTGGTGAGAGCACTGCGGACGTGCACGCGCGGGTGGGGCGGTTCCTCGCTCGCGAGCTTCCGACCGCGCCCTCCCACCTGGTCCTGGTCAGCCACGGCGACACCATCCGCGCCGCCCGAGCTTGGTTGCTCAGCCGCTCGCATCGCGACCTGGACTGGGACGACATCGGCAACGGAAGCGTGGTCAGCGTGCCATGGGGTTGACGCCGGCGTAGGTACCCAGCGAACGAACCGCTTCGACGCGGGGCCAACCGCTCCCTGGCCTCGTCATCGTCTTCTACGGGCTGCGGGAAGGCCGCCGCCTGACCGACCGGCACCGACCGCACATGGAACCTTGTTAGACGTCGGACCGGTAACCGCGCCCGGCCGGGCCGGCGGCAGTCTGCCAGGATGTGCTCCTGAGCCGTCGCGGCAAGTCCGGTGAGAGTCCGGGGCAGTCGCGCTACTGACGTCGACCCTGAGCACCAGCTGCAGGGGTCGCGAGCCAGAAAACCGGCGGCCCGGGCACGTCTATCCGCCTGTTCCTCCGCGCCAGAGGAGAGTTGGCATGCTGACCGCTGCCGCCCTGAGCACGATCCCGCCCGCCGCCCTGCACGTCGGCCTGCACGGCCCGCTGCCGGCCGCCTTGTCGCAGCTGTCCCGGCCGATCCTGGGAGTCGCCGGCACCGGCTTCGTCCTGGGCTGCCGGCACGGCCTGGACTGGGACCACATCTCCGCGATCACCGACCTCACCACCGCCAACACGACCAACAGCGCCAACGGAGCCGCCGATGGGTTCCACCACCCCGACGGGGCCATCCAGGCCGACCACCGGTCCCGACGCGGGCACCAGCACCGCACCAGCCTCTCCCTCGCCGTCTGGTATTGCATCGGCCACGGCATGGTCATCGGCCTGCTCGGCGCTGCCGTCGGCATCCTTGGCCTGGACCTGCCCCCCGGCCTCGACCGGCTCTTCGAGTCCGTCGTCGGCGCCACCCTGGTGCTGCTCGGCGCCGTCGTGCTCTGGCAGCTCGGCCGGGACCGCGGTGACTACCAATATGCCGGCCGCGTGCGGCTGGTCATCGGGATCGTCCGGCGGGCCTGGTCGCGCGCGCGCCGCCGGGGCCCCGGCCCAGCGCAGCCGCTGGACGACCTCAACCGGCGGACGGCATTCGGCGTCGGAGTGCTGCACGGCACCGGCGCCGAGACCCCCACTCAGGTCGTGCTGTTCGCCTCCGCCGGCGCCGCCGGCTCCTCCCTCGGCGCCGCCGTGATCCTGCTCGCGTTCCTCGCCGGCCTGATCCTGTCCGACGTCGGCATCGCCGCCGTGTGGCTGACTGGCATGGTCGGCACCCGCCGGCTCGCCACCGTCCAGATCAGCCTCGGTGCCCTGACCGGCCTGTCCTCAGTGGCCGTTGGCAGCCTTTTCATCGCCGGACACAGCGCCGTCCTCCCAGCACTGTTCGGAGGCTGACCTCCGACCAATGACTCCAACGCCCGGGACCGGCAGGTGTAGCCAGATGGGTCTGCGTGGATTCCAGCCATGACGCAACGCGATGATGCAACAGGGAGACGGCGGTGGACCAGGCCCGGACGGCGGTGGCGGTGGCGAGGGCGAGGACGCAGACGTGGAGCAGCGTCCCCGCGGACCTTCCTTTTGACGCGTCCGCGGCCACCCTCGAACGCGCGTCAAGGTTAAAGAGAGCGGCTCGGCCCGACCGGGCCGTCGTAGATTGGTACGGCAGTGCGCCGCTCGTTTGACATGCGTGTCTGTGAACCCGCGAATGATGCCCGGGCCGGGCGATGAACGAGGCCCTTCTTTGATGACGGGTTCTAGGACTTGGCTCGGTATCAGTCTGACTGGCTGGAGGCGGCGGACTCGCTCGGTTTGGGTCGTCGTGCCTGCTAAGGCGCGCGGTCTTCGTGATCCGCGCGTCCGGGTCGGTGAACGAGCGCTGCGCCTTGGGAGGAGAACCGGACCGCTGACGGCGGTTGCTCCCACGATGGTGCCGCGGCAAGGAGTGCGGCCGTCCGTGGGGGCCCGCAGCGCCCCGGTGACCGGCTGGAGGCCGACATCTCACTCGTACGGCACGTCGAGGCGTGTCCGACCGTGCCCGGTTCTGGCCGGATGTGCCGGGCTGGGCCGTGCGGAATGCGTGCGGAACTTCGCCTGAGATCTTCGTTTGTGCTGGTCAGCGGCTTGGATGCTGCGGTCTGTAAATTCGCCGGAGTGATCCTACGCAGGTTCGAATCCTGCACCTGCCACCAAGTGTTCGAAGGGCCGTTGACCGGGGAGAATGTCGGTCAGGAAGCTTCACCGTCTTCGGTGGGAGACGGCACATTGGGCGCGGGGGGAGTCGCGCGGAAGTGGTGTTAGGGGCTTGGGCCTGTGGTGGTCACGATGGCATGACGCAGGCTCGGGGGTCACTATCGGTCGCTGGTCGACTCGTCAGGCATTCACGTTGGGTCATCTCCAGCCGTTTGGTGTCACGGTTGCCTCTTCCCGCCGCGCGGCGGGTTGGGGCCTGGAGTGCTCCTATCGCGGCTCGGGCTGGCACCAGCTGGGGCCGATGACTGGCCGCGCTGCGCCGTCAGCCAGCTGAATTCTGCGTGATGAGGTGCTGGTGTGGTCCTGCCGCTGAACTGGCTCCGACGTGGCGCTGGTCCGCCGCCAAGTCGCCTGCGCTGCTCCTGATAGGCAGGGGACGGGCGACGCCGCGACGTACGCGGGGCGCTGTGCAGAGTCAGCGCGCCGTTCGTGCATGTCGAGGCGTACGCCGCCCTGGTCAGCGCATCGGCGCCGCCACCGGTCGGGCTAGTGGGCCCCGTCGGTGTGGACCCGGTGCGGAGATCTACGGTTTCCTCATGCCCAGTGATCTGGCTTTCAAGGCGTTCAACACTATGCACCGCGCCGTGCTGAGGTTGACCCGCAACCGGGTGGGCGCGAGCTTGGGTGGGATGCCTGCACTGGAGCTGACCACTATCGGTCGTAGGAGCGGCACGCCCCGTTCGGTGATGCTCAGCTCGCCGCTACGACAGGGGGAGGCGTACGTGGTCGTCGCGTCCCGTGCGGGCGACGAGGTCCACCCCAGCTGGTTCCTGAACCTGCGTGATGATCCAAGGGTCGAGGTTCGGGTTGTCGGCCAGCCCAGGCAGGCGATGCGTGCCCGGGTCGCCACCGGCGAAGAACGCGCTCGGATGTGGCCGCTCATCGCCGGCAGGTACCGGAACTACGCCGGCTATCAGAAGCGCACCGCCCGGGAGATACCCTTGGTGCTGTTGGAGCGTTGAGGCACCTGGTTCTCGCGTCCACCTCAACTTGGCACGGGTTCACGGGCAATGGCACCGACTGGTAGGGCAAGGTCCATCCAGTTGGTTAAGGCGACTTACCCGGTGACTACAACAGCGGTGAGGGCACGGCCAGCCACAGGAGCCGAAGGATGTGCATGGACCCTCTGGTGAGAACGCTGTCTGCTTTGACGACACCGTAGGACCGTTGTCTAAGAATGACCCTTGGTGTCCCGAAGGCTGGTGGCTGGACCCACGTCGTGTGAGAGTCGCTTTATCGCTGGGTGCAAGCCGCAGGGTAGACCGCTGGCGCCTGGTAATCGAGCGAGCTGTGCCGTCGCCGGTGGTTGTAGTCGTCCTTCCAGTCGGTGATCACGACGCGGGCGTGGGCCAGGGACCAGAAGATGTTGATGTTCAGGCATTCGTCGCGGACTCGGGCGTTGAACGACTCGACGTAGCCGTTGCGGCACCGGCTCGCCAGGCGGGATGAAGCACAGCCCGACCCGTTGCCCGGCCCAGTCGGCCATCGCGTCGCAGGCGAGCTGGGGGCCGTTGTCGGCGGGAAGCAGGACTGAGCGGCCGAACGAGAGTTCATTGAGCAGCCGAACAAGTGCGGCTGGGGGTGACGTGCGGACCGCAGCCGCCTGCCGTGCTCAGCAGGGCGTGGTCAGCGTGAATGCGGCGGCCATGTCGGGCGCGGACGCGGCGTTGCGAAGCGGCGGCGTACACGTTGCCTGAGCGTTGAGACGGCTGAGCGA
>JAABUM010001508.1_pt1 | contig 34755 bp, 33 predicted proteins | sample 5559161 | NCBI WGS metagenome assembly JAABUM01 (sample SAMN10711868, study PRJNA513369) | rock metagenome | isolation source: Antarctica rocks | place: Antarctica: Victoria Land, Siegfried Peak nord
GATCGTGTCCAGCACCCCGCCGCGTCGGTAGGCCGCGACGGTGCCCAGCGGGATCGCGATCAGCGCACCACAGGTGGCGGCACAGAGCGCGAGGAGCGCGGTCGCGCCGAACCGGTCGCGGTAGAGCTTGGTCACCGGCTCGTAGGAGCGGAACGAGCGCCCGAAGTCCCCGTGGACCGCCCCCGCCAGCCAGTTTACGTAGCGGACCGGCAGCGAGTCGTCGAGGTGCAGTTCGGTCCGTTTGGCCTGGATCCCCTCGGGGGTGATCGTCTCCACCCCGCTCGCCTGGAGGAGGAGGATCGCCGGATCGCCCGGCGTGATCGCTTCCAGCCCGAAGGCGAGGAGGGAGATCACGAAAAGGACAGGGATGACGGCCAGGATACGCGCGGTGAGGAAGCGTGACATGCGGCCCTTCTCCCGTTAACTGACCGTCAGACCGGTGTCGATCAGGTAGGAATCGTTCGGGTGGGGGGTGTAGTTCTGGATCTTGCCCTTCTTGTAGGCGGTCGTGATCGGCCCGACCACCAGGAAGAGATCCGGGCTGTCGGCCTTAACGACCCCCTGGATCTGCTTCGAGAGTTCCTGCCGTCGCGCCGGGTCGAGCACGACGCGCAGTTGCGCGAGGAGGGCTTCGACCTGCGGGCTGGTGTACAGGCCGACATTGTCGCCGCCATCTTTCCCGACGAGGCGGTTCAGTTCGTAGAGGGGATCGCCGGTCGGGAGCATGTTGTTCGACTTCATCGTCGCGTCCCAGTCGCCGGTCTTCGTCACGTCGGTGACGTTCTGGACCTCCTTCACCTGCACGTCGAAACCGAGCGGCTTGAGCTGGCTCTGGATCGAGACGGCGTACGGGGTGAGTTGTGCGCGACCGGGGTAGCTGAGCAGGGTGAAGGCGAGGCGCTGCCCCCCCTTGGCGCGGATACCGTCGCCGCCGACCGCCCACCCCGCCCCGTCGAGGAGTTGCCGCGCCCGCGCGACATCCGTGCCCTGGAGAGGCACCGTCTCGTAGCCGATCCCGGTCGGGAAGAGGGTGTTGAGCGGCGTGCCGCGCCCGTCGAGGCCGACGGTGTTGAGCGTGGCGCGGTCGATGGCGACCGACATGGCCTCGCGCACCGCGCGATCGCTGAAGGGCGGTCGATTGAGATTGAGGTTGATGAGGTCCACCCGCCCTGATGGGGTCGCCGTCGCGACGATGTCCCCACCGAAGCCCTTGATGCTCTCGGGCGGGAAGTTGTAGAGCATGTCCACGTCGCCCGATTGCAGGGCCAGGATGCGCGCATTCGGATCGGGCACGTAGCGGATACTGATCCGGGCGATCGGCGGTATGCCGCCCCAGTGATCGGCGAAGGGCTCGACGATCAGCTCGTTGTCCACGGTGAATTTCGTCGGGCGATAGGGGCCGGTCATGATGCCCCCATCGGCCCCGCCCGCCGTGCCCGGCTTGTGGATCGCGAAGTTGGTCAGCGAGAGGGCGTAGGGGAAGATGCCCGAGGGGGCGGGGGTCTTGAACTCGACGGTGCGCGGATCGATGGCGGTCATCCGCGTGTCGGGGCTGATGATCCCCTTGCCGTCGGGATAGGCTTCCCAGTTCTTCTTGAAGGCGGCGATCACGTCGGCGGCGGTCACGGCGCTGCCATCCCAGAATTTCGCGCCCTCGCGGAGGGTGACGCGCCAGGTGGTCGGATCGACGCTGGCGACACGCTCGGCCAGCCACGGCTCCAGCGTATTCTGCGGCGTCTGGCGGGTCAGCGTCTCCAGCAGCCCGTAGGGGAGCATGTGGGTGTCCTTGAGCGCGTCGAGCTTAGCCGGGAAGTCGAAGCCGAGCGCCAGGCGCAACTCGCCGCGCGCCGCCGCTGTCCGTCGTGGGGCGGTTGGCGAGGCGAAGACAACCGCACCGGATGGCGTCCCCGGCGTGGACGTCAGCGCGCCGGCCGTCGCGGTGGTGCGCGGTACAACCGTCGCCGCGCTTGTCGCGCGCGCCGCGCCGGTGGTCGTGGTCGGTGTCGGCAACCCCGCGCCACCGGTTGGTGCGGTCGCTGGGGCTCCCGCTGCCGGTGTTGCCGGGGCGAGGCTGGCTCCTGGTGCCGACGTCGCCGGAGCGGTAGTGCCGCAGGCGGCGAGCAATACCCCGACCGCACCGATCGCGAACCCACCGAGCACCGTGCGGCGACGGATACGGCGCGATGGCGTCGCGTTCTCTGCCTGGTGATTCACTGTTTCCCCCTATGTCGAAGGCGTCCAGGCGTAGCTGCTACTAACGCAACAGTAGCGTTGCAACAGCTGTTGCAACGCTACTACCGTAACATAGGGGGTGCGCCCCAGAGGGTTAAGTGTGTAAAAGTCAGATTAAGGGATCGTTAAATCCTGCTGCACTCGTTCGGCGACCGGCACGGCCAATTGCTCGCTATGCTGCATTCGTAGCCCCTCGTCGGTACTCTTCCGGTGCTCCTGTCGATGCACCGGAGGGGACACGCGTCGGTACCGCCACCGCTATTGGTGGCGGTACCGACATGATAGCGTCAATGTGCCGCTCGGCTCGCGCGCCAGAGGGAGCCCAGGAGGAGCACGGTGACCGCGATCGGCATCAGCCACCAGGCGGGGATCGCCAGCTGGACCAGGACCCAGGTCACCATCAGGGCGATGATCACCCCGACCGCCACCGTCCAGTCGTCCCCCACGACGAAGTCGTACCAGAAGTTCGCGAAGTTGACGAGATATCGCACGTGGCCTCCTGTATGGTGCGATTACGCCTCAAACGGCGGTGGATAGCCGCGCGGATCGCTGGCCCTTGAGGACCGCGACCGTGCCGAAGGACAGGACGAGCACGAAAGCGAGGACCCCCAGGAGCGACGCCGTCTCGCCGGGCCACGCGACCCCGGCCCCTTCCGCGCTCCAGAAGATACCGAACGTGGTGAGCATCACCCCGACGGCGAATTTCATCGCGTTCTCCGGCACCCGGCTCAGCGGGGCATGGACCGCCACCCCGACGATCGCGACCACCACCAGGGCCACCGCCGCGCCCGCTGCCGCGAGGGAGATACTCCCCTGGGAGCTACCGAAGGTGAGGACGATGAAGGCGACCTCCAGCCCTTCCAGAAACACGCCCTTGAAGCAGAGGGTGAAGGCGTACCAGTCCATCCCGGCGCGGACCTCCGTCGGGGCGCTGCGCGCATCGGCGAGTTCCCGCTGGTAGAGGGCCGCCTCGTCGCGCTGCGCCTTGTAGCCGCTGGCGCGGAGAATGGCCTTACGGAGCCATTGCAGGCCGAAGATCAGGAGCAGTGCGCCGACAACGAGCCGCAGGGCCGCGATCGGGATCAACGTCAGCAGCGGGCCAAAGATCGCGATGATCACCGCCAGGGCCACCGTGGCCGCCGCCACGCCGATCAAGGCGGAGCGCCAGCCACGGGTGACCCCCATCGCCAGGACGATGGTCAGCGCTTCCACCATCTCCACGGCCGAAGCCAGGAAGGCGGCGAGTACCAGGAAGAGCGCACTCGTGGTCATCCTCGTCCCTCCTCATCCGTGCGTTGCTGCTCGTCATTCGTATCGTCGGCGAGCGCCCGCAACGGCTGCGGCACGATGCCGATCGGGCTCGGGGCGATCACCTGCTCGGGATCGTCATCGCCGTTATGGCGATACACGGTCTGCTCGAATTCGTTCAACAGCTCCTGACACCGCGCGATCCAGGTCTCGACCGCCGCGCGCCCGGGGGCGGCGAACCAGTCGCGCTCGGTCACCCGGTTGTACCAGCGGCGGATCTTCTCCAGATCCTGGCCGATCTCTTCGGCTTCCTCGAACGTGTAGTTCTGCCGGAAGTGCTCGAACTCGATCTCTTTCACGAATTTGGTGGAACACTCCTCCACGATCTCGGCGTACTCCTTGTCGCGCAGGGCGCGAAAGGCCGCGATAATCTTCTCCTCCTCGGCGGCGGGCATGGTCGGGATGTCGAACCGGGTACATTCGCCGCCGAGGGTCGGGATCTTGGCGACGATGCGCTCGAGCGCTTCCTGGGCGGGTTGGATACGGGGCAAGATGCAGACACATTGCTGCAGATACAACGCGCCGAGGCGCTTCAGATCGCGCCAGATCGCGACTCGACGACTCGCCGGTTCGGTGGGCACACGATAGACCACCAGGATCCAGGCTTGTTCCATCATCGCCACCTCGCTTCATATCGCTGTAGCAACGCTACACCTGTACATGAGCGTATGGCATAGGTCGGCCTTTGTCAAGCGTCGCCACATGGACGTTGTACGTCGTTCTCTTGCTGCATCGCTCGGGTGAAAAACATACGATCCCCGTACGAGCGCGCTCGTACTCGACCGCTGGCGTTATGCCCGGACCGGCCCTGTTATCGCGTTGCCGCTGGCGTCAGACGGATGGATCGCGAGCGGGCAGCACGATCCACGCTCTGCTCCTCCGGCCGCGTATCCTCGCGCCGCAGTGTAACGGATGGCGCGGCGCGAAAATTCAGCACCAGGTTAAATTCTCGGCGGGTTTCAGTGCCATGCCGACCGCAGCCAGAAGGTATTGCTGCGCCGCGCTGACGTCGAGGCGGGCTGACGACAGCGGTGTAAGCCACCCCTCGCGGTGCTGAGCTGTCCTTGCAAGCACGAGGAGACGGCACATGCGTTGCGTGCCGCGCGTTGCGATACGCCACACAAGATGAACTGTTGGAGCTGGGCCTTCGTGACGAATCCGGTCACCGGTAGCCTGGTGGATCGGGGTAAGGGCGCTTCATGCCGAGGACATCGGTCCCTTCGCGGCCAGCACGTCATCAGCACCTCGCCGCTTCTCGCGCCCGCCCGCACGGATAGGCCACACCGCTCTCCGGCGCGGTGACGGTCCCGGTCAGCCGCCGCGTACGGCGACTCCCCGGACCCTACTCCGTATCGGCGGCGGTCGACGATCCGGTAGTGCGCGACGATCGCCACCATTGCCACCCGGCGGGCAGCACGGACAGGACGACGATCGCGGCGACGATCGGCAGGAGGTAGCGATCGACGCCGGGGATGGTATTGCCGAGGAAATAGCCCGCCACCGCCACCCCGACCGCCCACAGGAACCCGCCGAGGATGTTGAAGCCGATGAAGTGCGGATAGCGCATCGCGCCCGCGCCCGCGACGACCGGGACGAAGGTCCGCACCACCGGCACGAACCGCGCGAAGACGATCGCCTTACCGCCATGGCGCGCGAAAAAGTCCTCGGCGCGCGCCAGATGCTCGCGCCGGAAGAGGCGGGAGTCGGGCCGCGTATACAGGCGGCGACCGAGGCTATGCCCGATCGCGTAGCCGACACTATCGCCCGTCACGGCCGCGACGAAGCAGATGAGGGCGAGCGGGATGATCTGCAACGCCCCTTGCGAGGCGAGGAATCCGGCGGTGAAGAGCAGGCTGTCGCCCGGCAGGAAGCTCGACTTTGGCCTTTTGAGTGTGTGGAGGAAAGTGGGAGGGTAGGCCCGTCGACCGCTCTTGCCGGAGGAGGAGACGATGCCGACCCTGCCGCCCGCCATGCTACAACTGCTGGCCCCGTTCGCGCCACTCTTCGCCCGCCGCGTCTGGTGCCACGCGCTGGTGCTGGTCGCCGGAACGCTGCTCGCGCCGGGGCGGCGTACCGTCTGCGCCGCCCTACGGGCGATGGGCCTGAGCCGGACCCGACACTGGACGCGCTACCACCGCGTGCTCAACCGCGCGCAGTGGTCCAGCCTGGCGGTCAGCCGGGTGCTGCTGGGCCTCCTCGTCGCGGCGTTTGCCCCCGCCGGGCCGGTGGTTGTCGGGGTGGACGAGACGATCGAGCGCCGCTGGGGCGGGCAGATCGCGGCCAAGGGCCTCTACCGGGAGGTTCTCTTGCGTTGTGCTGGGGTGAGCAAACTCACGGGCGGCCGGGGGCAAGAAACGGGTGGCCGGTGCGAAAATCCGGTCACTCTCCAGTGCGAATGTCACGCTGGTGTCGATGGAATGCTGTGCGAGTGCTCGGCCACATAGCGTACCCCAGCACAACGCAACAGAACCCGCCGCGCTGCTGACTTCGGATGTCGGACGCCCGAAGGTCTCCAACGCATCCAGCACCGCCCGCTGCGTGGCGCTCAGCCGGGGCGGGGCGGGGGCGATACCGGAGGAATCGGCGTGTGGTCCCGGCAGTGCCGGTGGTGCTATTGCGTTGTGCCGGGGTCGTCGTGGTGCGGGCCGGTGGCGGGCGGCAATGGGCAGGCGCGTGCCGGGGCGGCGGTGGTGTCTACCACGTCAGCAGGTCGGCTGTGAGCGCAGCCCAAGCAGCCATCGTGGAGGGTCCGCCTCGGAGGGGCATCGCCGCGAGCGTCACCCCGCGATCGTACCAGCCGTTGCGGAGGTTGCGCAGGAAGGCGTGCGCCCGGCACAGCACCCGCGCCCCGGCGAGCGACTTGAAGCCGCGCATCCCGCCGATGCGCCCCTTGCGGTGCTGGTGATCCCGTTCGATCCGCTGTTGGCGCAGCTTGCCGGTCTCGTGTCGGACGCCTGGGAGGACGGCGACGAGCGCCGGTGGGTATGCCGCCGCGCAGTCGGTGGTCCCTTCGGTCGGGGCCACACCAGTCGCCTCGAGCGCCCGGCGGAAGCAGGCCGCCGCGTCCGCGGTCGCCCGTTGCGCGCTGACGTCGACGTCGACGACCTGGCCGTGTTCGTCAAGCGCGCGATAGACGTCGGGCCACTCCCCGGCCACCTTCACGTCGGTCTCGTCCACGCTCCAGCGCTCGCCGACCGCGCGGCGAAAGGCGCGCGCCGCGTCTTCGTAGCGCGGGGCGAACTCCTGCACCCAGGCGTCGATAGTCGAGGAGTCAACACGGACACCCCGCTCGGCCAGCAACGCGGCGACGTCGGCGTCGCGCAGCCGCTACCGCCGCTACCAGCGCACCGCGAGCGCGCTGCTCGCGGGCGGGAAGCGGGAGCCCGCGAACGGCGTCGTGCTCCGGGCGGTGCAGCAGCGCCGGCAGTCGCGGCAACGATACGCCTGGCCACCGTTCCGGTCGAGGCCGTCCTTCCGCACTGCGGTTGCGTGGCATCGCGGGCAGACCGCTTCGCTGTCGATCAGTACTTTCCCCACCGTCCGTCACGCACGACGAGTGAGGATAGCACACCCCGGCACAACGCAAGAACACCTCTTCCCGCAGGTCCACCGCCCCGGGGTGGCGGCGCAATCCGACTTCACGCACATGGGCGATCTCCGGGTCTGCCTCGGCGGCCTGCCCTTCCCACACCTCCTCTTCCACCTCGTCTTCGCCTACTCGAACGTCGAGGCCGTCCAGGTCTGCTTCGCCGAGAGCTTCGAGGCGCTGGTCGAGGGGCTGGAAGGGGCGCTCTGGGCGCTCGGCGGGGTGCCGCGCCAGCACCGCACCGACCACCTCGGCGCGGCGATCCGCCCGCTCGATGCCGACGGGCAGGCCCAGGCGCGCGAGCGCTACGCCGCGGTGATGCGCCACTACGGGATGGAGCCGACGACGAACAATTTCGGGGTGGCGCACGAGAACGGCGACGTGGAGCAGGCGCACCATCGCTTCAAGGAGGCGCTCGACCAGGCGCTGCGGGCGCGCGGCAGCCGCGACTTCCCCGACCGGGCCGACTACGCCCGTTTCCTGGCCGAGCTGGTGCGGCGGCGCAACGCCACGCGCGGCGCGCTGGGCCGAGGAACTGGCGGCCCTGCGGCCGCTCCCGGCGACGTCCCTGGCACCCTGTCGCGAGGTCCAGGTGCGCGTCGGCCGCTTCAGCACCATCCAGGTGCTGGGCAACACCTACTCCGTACCCGCCCGCCTCATCGGCGCGACCGTGCTGGTCCGCGCGCGGAGCGAGACCCTGGAGCTCTACCGCGGCACGGCCAGGCTGCTCACCGTGCCGCGCTTGCTGGGGCGCGGGCACCAGCGCATCGACTATCGCCACCTCATCTGGTCGCTGGTGCGCAAGCCGGGCGCGTTCGCCAACTACCGCTATCGCGATGAGCTCTTCCCGACCGTCACCTTCCGGCGCGCCTACGACGCGCTCGCGACGGCGCGCCCCGCGCGGGCCGACCGCGAATACGTGCGCGTGCTCCACCTGGCGGCGAGCTCCTCCGAGGCGGAGGTCGAGGCGGCGCTCCTGTTGTTGTTCGAGCAGGGGACGCCCCCGACGCTCGACGCGGTCCGGGAGCTGGTGCGCCGCCCCGGGCCGAGCGCCGTGCCCGCGCTGACGGCGGCGGCACTCGACCTGGGCATCTACGACCGGCTGGTCGGCGGGGAGGGGCAGCATGGCTGATCGCCACGCCGAGTTGCTCGCCATGCTGCGCACCCTCAAGCTCCCCGCCGTCGCCGAGCAGGTGGCCGACCTCGCGCTCAGGGCGGCCAAGGCGAACCTGACCCACGAGGCCTTCCTCTACGAGCTCCTCCAGGCCGAGGTCGCCCAGCGCGAGCAGCATCGCATCGCCCGCCTGCGGCGGCGCTCGGGCCTCCCGGCGGAGAAGACCTTCCGCACCCTCCAGTTGGAGCGCTTCCCGCCCGCCGTGCGCCAGCAGGTCGAGCGGCTGCGCGCGGGGACGTTCGTCGCCGACGCCGTCAATGTGGTGGCCGTCGGTCACCCCGGCGTCGGCAAGAGCCACCTCCTGGCGGCCATCGCCCACGAGCTCATCCTGCAAGGCCACCCCGTCCTATGGACCTCGACGGCGACGCTGGTCCAGCGCCTCCTCGCGGCCAAGCGCGATCTCCGCCTGCCGCAGGCGCTGGCGCAACTCGACCGCTTCGCCTTCCTCGTCCTCGACGACATCGGCTACGTCCAGCACGACCAGGACGAGATGGAGGTCCTGTTTGCCGTGCTGAGCGAGCGCTACGAGCGCAAGAGCGTCGGGATCTCGACCAATCTGATCTTCTCGGACTGGGTGCGCATCTTCAAAAGCCCCCTGACGACGATGGCGGCCATCGACCGCGTCGTCCACCACTCCGTCATCCTCGACCTGATGCCCGTCGCCAGCTTCCGCGCGCACACGGCCGTCGCGGAACAGCGCCAGCAGCACGCGACCGGCGCACCGCCCGTGGCCGAGCGCGCCACGAGAGAGGAGGCGGCGGTGCCACCAGCACACTGACGACACCCGGGCAGCAGGACCCTCGTGGCCGACGGCTCAATCGGCAATTCTAATCGCCATCGGGGCACACTTCCCCTTGACGCTAGACATGGGAGTGGGAAGTGTCAGAACTCAGTACAGAGTCGCAAAAAGTCGGGCGAGTCGGACGAAAAGTGGGGCTCGCGCCGGTTCGTCGTGCCCTCATGAGCGGCCGACCGTCTACACTTGGGCGCAATTGTCCACCAGGTGGGGAAGATTAAAACGGTCATAGTGGGTCGGCTGGCACGCTCATCGCCATTCTTGTGATCGCACCAATGCCCGCAAACTGGCGTGCCGCCAAGGAAATACCGCCAAGGGCGAAAGGCCATGTTCATGCCAACCGACCCAATAGTGGCGCGACCTGAGTTCTGACACTTCCACCTAATCAGCGTTATCGCCCTCCGTATCTCGCTCGTTTCCCTTGGCTTAACATTGGCGCAACGATACGTGGAAATGCGTCGGTCGGTGCGGACACAAATAACCACCCACATGACCGAGATTGCGAGGGCACTCGTGTCAGCTCAATACGGCCCGTCAAGTGGGCATCGTCTTGTCATATTTACCCTACAACAGGAGTTCCGCTCCCCATCGCTGTGGGCATTTTTGTGCTGTAGCGTATCCATTCGGATCCGTATCAAGCGACGCAGCACAGAGACGTGCCAGGAAGTACCACTGCGCCATCAGACTTACGACTCTTCCAAATACTCCCTCCTATCTTCATACTGTACAGTAAGACCGTAATTTATAGCGACGACATAGAAGGTGTGGCATGGCGCGACGTCGAACGACGCGATCAACCTCCTCCGGTATCGGCTGCGGCACGATCGCCCTGCTGCTCGTGCTCTGTGTGGGGATAAGCGCGATTAGCAACAGCGGGAGTAAGGGTGCCGATCGCGCCCCGACAAGCGTCGCGGCCCTCCCGACCGCCACCTCGGTGGCGGTCGCCCAGGCACCGACGGCGACGCCGACGGCGCGCCCCACCGCAACGCCAACCCCGCGCCTCGTGCCCACGCCGACGGCCGCTGCCGCCCGTACCGGGCGGGTCTCCGACCCGAGCGGCCTATGCTGGGTGACCCTCCCCCCGGGCTTCGCCGAGGACGCCCCCGGTGAGGCGTACTTCCCGGCCGACGATCAGAGCGCCTTCGTGATGCTGGAAGGGCCGCTCACCCTCGCGGCCCAGGGCACCCCGGACGCGATAGCCGCTGCTGCGAAGGCCTGGATCGCGGAAGCACTCGTCGGCTATGCCGAGATAAATGCCGCCCACACCGAGGACGCCACCCACCTGGCATTCGAGGCCGCGACACCTGAGGGGGATCATGGTCGTGGCTCCATCTTGGCGCGCCGACTCGACGGCCAACCGTGCGCCCTGATCTTCTTCGCCTTGGATGATGACCTGACATACGAGCCGACGCTCGGCGGCTTACACGCCACATTCGGGGCCGCCACCCTCGTTGCTCCAGCAGTAGCGGTGATCCCGGCGACCGCCACCGCGACCGCGACCGCGACGCCGAAGGGCTTCTTCGGGACCTCAACCGTCGGCGGACCGACACCGACCCGCTATCCCACATCCGCTCCGTACCCGACCTCCCCGCCCTACGTCGTGCCTTCGACCGGCGGCACCGGCGGTGGCAGCGGCTGCGGCAGCCGGGGTGGCCCCGGCGGTCCGCGTACGTCGAGCGGGAAGTGTCCAGCGTGGCCGAAGAAACGGTAGTCCATCCACTCAGCAGTCAACGTGGACGATACTGCCGTCCGCACCGCATCGCGATCGAGCGCGAATCTCATGGGTGCTCTTGGATTGTGCAGTAGTACGTGAAGCGTAGGATAGCCCAGGGTCGCCAGAGACCGGGGTCGCCGCAAGCGAGCGTCAGTGCCCCAAGAGGTCGGTTGTCATTGTGCGATGGATCCCATAAATTTGCTCCCCAATGTCAAAGTTACAATGCAAGACTACACCAAGAGAAACGCGGAGCGCCCTAACTTCGCATATCTCGCGGTTTTGCGCCGATCGCAGGGTCGATCAGATCACACGCTCCGCCGCACGGCAATATAGGATCGTGTGGCGAGATCATCCATCACACCATGCACTTGCCGGGTCATTCGTGCGCGCTACAACGGCCAATATATGCGCGCCGCTTCCTTGAGCGGCATCAGGGCCCGGCGGTCCTCATGAGCTGATTGCCGGTGTGGGCGTCGAAGGGTATTCTCCCGTAAATCCCCGTCCCCTGGCCCGGTCAGGCTGCCGCTTTGGTCTCCAGCGTGACGGTGTAGCCGCGCTGTTCCAGGCGGCGGACGTGGTGACGCTGGAGCCGGGTGGTGTCGAGCTGGTCGAAGTAGTCCGGGCCGAGGTCGGCGTAGGGCTGCTTGTCGCGCAGCATGTGGTAGACGATAACCAACACGCTATGGGCGATGGCGACGACGGCTTTGTGCTTCCCGCGCCGCCGCGCGATGCGGTGATATTGCGCGTGGAGGTAGGTGCCCTTCGACCGGGCGATGCTCCAGGCGACCTCCCCGAGCATGCCGCGCAGCCAGACGTTCCCGTTCGTCGTCTTGCCGCTCAGGCGTTTGCCGCCGCGCTCCTTGTTGCCCGGGCAGACCCCGGCCCAGGAGGCGAGGTGCTTGTGGCTGGGAAACCGCCCCATGTCCACGCCAATCTCCGCGACGATGGCCATCGCCGCCACCGGCCCGACCCCGGGGATGGTCTGGAGCAACTCGACCGCCTCGTCATACGGGCGTAGCGCCTCCGCGATCGCCTGCTGGAGGTCGGCGATGGTCGCCTCCAGGAAGTCGATGTGCGCGAGTTGGTGCGCGAGCAGCACCCGGTGGTGCGGCTGGACCCGGCCGTCCAGCGCGCGGCGCAACTCCGGCAGCTTGGCGCGCAGCCGCCCGCGCGCCAGCTCGGCCAGCGCCTCCGGGTCGTCCTGCCCCTCCAGCAGCGCCGCCAGCATCTGCCGCCCGCTCACCCCGAGGACATCCGTCGCGACGGCGGCGAGCTTCACGTTGGCCCCCTCCAGCGTCTTCTGGACCCGGTTGACCTCGTCGGCCCGCTGCTGCACCAGCGTCTTGCGGTAGCGCGTGAGCTCCCGCAACGCCCGGATCGGCGCGGGCGGGATGAAGCTGCCCCGGAGCAACCCGTGGCGCAAGAGGTCGGCCAGCCACTCCGCGTCCTTGACGTCCGTCTTCCGCCCGGGCACCGCGCGCATGTGCTGCGGGTTGACCAGCAGGATGGTCCGCCCGTCCTCCTCCAGGAGGTTGTAGACCGGCCGCCAGTACACCCCGGTCGATTCCAGGGCGATGTGTGTGACCCCGTGGTGCCCGAGCCAGTCGTGGAGCGCCAGCAGGTCCGCCGTCATCGTGCCGAAGGTGCTGGTCCGCCGCTCCACCGTGCCATCCGGCGCGGTCAGCAGCACGCAGACCAGCACACTCCGCTTGTGGACATCGCGCCCGCAGCACCGCGCATGGACCACCTGCATCGCACCTTCCTTTCGCGTGCGTGGCCGATGTCGGGGGTGGATAACGACAAGTTTCTCCCCCGTGCTCACCCCCGCGGGGGCGGCGACACGCGGTGTTCCTGGGCACCCCGCGGGTCAACTTCCACTCACAGGCTCGCAGCCCTAATACCCGCCGACCTCGGGGCACCGACCACGACGCCAGCCTACCGCATTTTCATCGCCGGTGTTGTCCCACCGAGACATGTCACTTCCCTCGAAAATACCCGTTCCCAGGCCGCAAGCGGGCACCGGCTCGGTGGGCGGGAGCGGGGTGAGGGTGACGCTGTAGCCCAGGGCGTTGCGGCGCCGGACGTGCTGCCGCGCGACGCGCTCGGCCTCCAGCGTAGCGAAGTAGTCCGCCCCGAGGTCGGTGTAGGGGCACCGGTCGCGCAGGACGTGGTAGATGATCACGATGCGGCTGTGGGCCACCGCCACCAGCGCTTTCAGCCGCCCGCGCCGCCGCGCCAAGCGCCGGAACTGCGCGCCCAGATAGCCCGTCGTGCTTCGCGCGTTGGCCCAGGCCGCCGCGGTCAGGACCGCCCTGAGCCAGACACTGCCCTTGGTCGTCTTCCCGCTGAGGCGCTTGCCGCCGCGCTGCTTGTTGCCGGGGCAGACCCCCGCCCACGAGGCGCGGTGCTTGTGGCTGGGGAACCGCCCCATGTCCACGCCGATCTCCGCGATGATGGCCGCTGCGGCCACCGCGCTGATCCCCGGGATGGTCTGCAGCAACACGACCGCCGCGGCGAAGGGGGCGAGGCCGACGGTAATCTCGTCGTGCAGGCGCGCGATCAGGCCGTCGAGATCGTCGATATGCCCGAGGATCGCGCCCAGCAGGACCAGATGGACAGGCCGGAGGCACCCCTCCAGCGCCTGGCGCAACTGCGGCAGCTTGGCCCGCAGCCGCCCGCGCGCCATGTGCCCAGAGGGCGCCCGCCAGCACCGCCGGCTCCTGCTCCCCGCCCAGCAGGGCGTCGAGCATGTCGCGCCCGCTCTTCCCGAGGATGTCGGCCGCGACCGCGCCGAGTTTGCTATGCGCTCCCTCCAGCAGTTTGTGTCGCCGGTTGACCTCCTGGGTGCGCCCCTGCACCAGCGTCTTGCGGTAGCGGGTCAACTCGCGTCGGTCGCGGACCGGCACCGGCGGGATAAAGCTCGGCTTGACCAGGCCGTGGCGCAGCATGCGCCCAGAGGGCTCCCGGCCAGCCACTCGCTGTCCTGCACGTCGGTCTTGCGGCCGGGCACCGCCTGCATGTGCTGCGGGTTGACCAGGGTGATGGCGCGGGACCCGTCCTCGAGGATGTTGTCGACCGGCCGCCAGTACACCCCGGTCGATTCCATCGCGATCTGCGTCGCCCCATAGCCGTCGAGCCAGTCGCTCAGGGCCAGCAGGTCCGCCGTCATCGTGCCGAACGTCCGTACCCGGCGCTGCACCGCACCGTCGGGCGCGGTGATGAGGACGCCGGCGACGACCGTCTGGTGGTGGACGTCGCGTCCGCAGCACCGCTCATGGATCACCTGCATCGGCCCCGCCCTGCACCTATTGCCCACGGGGTGTGGCCGGGCTGGGGGCACGAAAATCACGAGTTTCCCGCGCGTGCTCACCGCGACCGGAGCGTCGCGGCGGCGACAGTCCTGCATGCTGGGCGCGCCCCGTGGTCAGCTTGTCAGGCGGGCTCCCGGCACCGCAATACCAGACGACCTCGCTCCCGGCCGTCCCCAGTATCCCCCATTTTCATGCGCCTGCATGGCGCTCCGGCCATGGCGCTTGTCAGGTAAAGTCGAGTCGGCTGGCCGATGAGCGAACGAGGGCGCGTTTTAGGGCAGGGAGAGCCGCTCGTCAGGCCATGACCGGCACGCCGGTGACCGCTCGCCAGGTGGCGAAGCGGTCGGCGCTGGTGTCACGGTAGGCGGCGGCGGTCAGGCGGTGGCGGCGCGGGCGGAAGTGGCTGGCGATGGGGCCATACGCGGCGAGGAAGCGCTGGGCGTGCCCCGGGTCCTTGAAGCGCCGCATCCGCCGCTCGCGCTCCCGGGTCGGTTGGTGCGAATTCTCGGCACGATTGTTCAGCCCCTTGTGCCGCCGGTGCTCGACGCCCGGCAGCACTGCGCGCATGGCCGCGCCGTCGCTCGCCAGCTTGTCGGTGAGCACCACGCGCGGCACAGACGCGAGCCCCTTGAGCAGTTTGCGCAGCAGACCTCGCCATATGATCCGGGGTCTCCCGCAAAGTTGGTGCTTCGACGGAATAGCGCCCGAAAGGTGGGGAACAAGGACCGGAAACGGTCGGGAATACGCGCCGTCGGGCAGGTAAATGGCTATTTCTGCGGGTGTCATCCCTACATCGCAACCTGAAGCACCAACTTTGCGGGAGACTCATGATCCGGTACACATATTGATCCCTTGGGTGGCAAGAAATGCTGCCCCTCTGGCGTCGAACGTGGCGCTGCGACTGGCGGACGCCGCCAAAGTTCTTGCCAATGCAGGTGCAAACATGTGTACCGGATCATGGGTCTCCTGTAAAGTTGGTGCATCAGGTCCCGAAGTAGGGAAATCGCCCGCGAAAACGACCGCATGTCGGCCGCCCGGCACCGATCTCCCGCTGATTCCGATTGAGTCTCCCCACTTTCGGAGCGAAATCTACCCGAAGCACCAACTTTACGGGAGAGCCCGGATCATATGGCGAGGTGTGTGCGCAGGAACTGCACGGCTGCCCGCTTGTCGCGTCGCGACTGCACGAGGATATCCAGCACGTTGCCGTCCTGGTCGACGGCCCGCCAGCGGGAGTGCTGGACGCCGTTGATCGGGATGAAGACCTCGTCGAGATGCCACGTAGCGCCAGGGCGCGGGCGGCGTCGGCGCAGTGCGTTGCCGTCGATCTGGCCGAACTTGCGGCACCACTGCCGAATCGTCTCGTCGCTCACGATGACGCCGCGCTCGGCGAGCAGCTCCTCGACATCGCGGTAGCGCAGGGCGAAGCGGAAGTACAACCAGACCGCGTGGGATATGATCGCGGGCGGGAAGCGGTGGCGCTTGTAGTTGAGGTCGGCAGCTCGCTCATTCATACCCCCAGTATCGCACACCAGGCTTGCTGATCTTTACGTGACAATACCCCGGAGCAACTCCCCCGGCGTCAGTACTGCCATCGGCGCGGCAGCGAATCCCGCCCGGTCGCGCGTCACCAGCGCGTCCATCCCGGCGATTGCCGCGCAGGCAATGATGATCGCATCCTCAAAGTCATTCCCCGAGATCTGTCGCGCCCGGTCCACCGTCGCGTGGTCTACCGGTAGGAGCGCGAAGAGGCGCAGGCACAGGTCGATCGCGGCGAACGCCGTCGCCCGATCGGTAGCACGCCGCGTCACATAGAAAATGTCGGTCAGCGCCGAGGCCGGTAGCGCCCCCTCGAGCGCCCCGGTCTCGCACGCCGCCACGATCTGCGCGGCATCCGCGAACCACGGTACGCGTCGCAGGATCAGATCCAGTACGACATTGTTGTCGAGCAGCACCCTCATGTCCCGTACCGTTCGACCAGTCGTTCCTCCTGCCAGCGCGCCAGTTCCTCCTGCGATGGCAGTCGGTCGTCCGGTACCAGTCGCACCAGCTGCCCCAGGGCTGACGCCGGGTCGCGCACCAGTTGCCCGGCCGGCGAATCCTCCGGCAGTTGCTCCACCACCTCGAGCTTGATAGTCCTTGCCCGTGGTGTCTCCTCGGCTATCGCCGCTGCCAGCACCGGCGTCAGCCGGGCCACCAGCCGCGCCTGCTCCGCGCGCGAGAGTGCCCGAGCGAGTGCCAGCACCTCCTCGAACGTTGCCCGCTCCGCCGCCATGCTTGCCTCCCCTCATTGTCGTCGCACACAGGTGGGCCCGTTTTGCCTCAGTATAGCGTGTCGGGTATGCAAAAGGTTCTGTTGCGTTGTGCTGGGGTACGCTATGTGGCCGAGCACTCGCACAGCATTCCATCGACACCAGCGTGACATTCGCACTGGAGAGTGACCGGATTTTCGCACCGGCCACCCGTTTCTTGCCCCCGGCCGCCCGTGAGTTTGCTCACCCCAGCACAACGCAAGAGAACCGCGCGGCGCTGGCCGCGCGGACGGGGATCAACCGCAGCACGGTGCGCGCGGCGCTGCGAGAGTTGCGCGGCAAGCTGGGGCTCGACCAGGGGGCCGACCTGGTGATGGCGGCGCGGGCGGGCGGGTTGCTCGCCGCCGACGCAGCGGGTGAGCATGACGAGCGGGAGGGATAGACCGTGGCTGGTGGGTGGCGGTGCTGGCGTGACGAGGCGGTGTTCTACGCGGGGACCGGGGCGTTGTGCGCGGTCGTGCTATGGTGCCAACTGCGCTGTCTCGGCGCGGTCGACCCGTGGGTGGCCGCGTGGCTCGGGGTGGGTGGCACGCCCGAAATCCGGATAGAGCGCCCCTCGCCTCAGTTTCACCACCGTCTCACGGCAAATCACCGAGTGGCACGCGCCCCTCGCGCAGCGCCACCAGATGCTCGCGCAGCCATGCGCGCCGCGTCTCCTCCGGCAACGCGCCGAAGCGGTCGGCGGCGGCGCTGATCGCGGGTAACGATGGATAGCGCGAGTCGTCGACGACCCCCGCCTGTCGGACCAGCCAGAGCGCTACCGCCTCTTGGGCATGGCGGCAGGCACCCTGGTCGGAGCGATCGGGGCAATTGGTGCCGATTCGTAGCGCGAAGGTATCCAGGCCACGGACGAGATAAACCACGGTGGTTCTGGCGGAGGCATCACCTGTTGGCTGCGGTAACAAGGGCACGATATCATTGGTCGCGGTCCATACCCCTCCTTGCTGCTCCGCACGGACCGGGCCGCCAGGAAGGTTCGCAAGGGGCGCAAAAAGGCGCGCGAGGAGCGTGGCATTATCATCCAACCAGCCGCCATAGGCCGGATGGACGCAGAGCGGCACCCGACCATCACGGCAATATGGCGTATACGCGATAGGGTGCGCCAATGTCGCCGCCCGCCCGCCCGCCCGCCCGCCCTCAGGAACGGCGCGATAGATGGCGAAGACCGCCAACACGACCGCCAGCGCGCAACCGCCGCAGGCGAGCCAGCCCATCACATCGCGCCGCTCGCGCGCCACCAGGCCCGCCAAAGCCAACCCCGCGAGTCCGAGCAGGAAGCAGGCTTGCGGCCCGCCCACATCTGGCTGGACGCGATACCAGGGCGCGGCACCGATCTCGACCACCGGCGAGAGATAGGTCAGCCAGTTCAGGTCCGGGGCAACGGCGATCCGGGTGTCAATATTCCCGAGATAGCGAGTCATTCCCTGGACGAAGTAGGCCAGCACCGCGACCAGCGGCGCGGTGAAACGGCTCGGGAGCGTGGTGCCGATCAGGAAGCCGAGCGCGGCGTAGGTGCCGAGCGCCAGCAGGCCGACGATCCCCGGCCAGAGAATCGGGCCGCCCCAGGTGGCGTGGCGAGCGGTGATCGCGACAAGGATCGCGGCGATCAGCAGATAGGCCGCCGCGCCCCAAAAGATCACGGCGAGCAGGCTGGCGAGTTGCCGCCCGAGCGCAGACCCCGGCACCGTGCCGAGGAGTTCGCCCATGCCGCGCCGCCGCTCGCGCCCCGCCATCCACGCCGCCGCCCCGGCGAGGCACGGCGCGGCGAAGAAGGCGGTGTTCCGCACGGCGAGGCTCACCTCGCCCCACAGGAAGCGCCGGTAGAATGCGAGTGCATCATTGAAATAGAACCAGGCGAGGCCGAGGAGCACCGGGAAGAGCAGGAGGGCAACACTCCGCCGCACCTCGATCCGCAACAGCGCCGACGACATGATCCCTCCTATCCTTGCTCGTCCGCCACCGGGCGCGCGCCGTACCGGACCCCGACCACCAGCCCGACGAGGAGCAGGGCGCAGGCGATGGTCGCGGCGGCGCGCACGTCCGGCGGCTGGATCGGCCAGAGCCAGCCGCTCTCGCGCGGCAGCACGCCCCCCGGCGCGACGGTGGCGAAGAGGCCGTAGAGGAAGGGCGCGAGCCAGGAGAGCGCCGCCCCGGCCAGCCGCCCGCCGAGGAGGGCGAGGCCGCCGTAACCCGCCGCGTTCCGCACCAGCAGCCAATCGAAGTCCGGCCCGGTCGCGGCGCGGTTCGCGACGGCGAGGGCGATCCCGGCCACGAGCAGCAGCCCGCCGAGGTGCCAGCCGCGCAGGGCGGGCAGCGGCGAGCCGACGGCACGCTCCGCCTCCCCGAACGGCGAGCGCAGCGCGACCCCGAGGATCGCGGCGGGGACAAGGGGCAGGATGATCAGCGTCAGCTTGACCAGCACCGGATCGGCGGTGCGATCGAGCACGAGCCAGGTCAGCGCCGCGCCGCCGAGGAGCGCGGCGAGCGCCACGCCGGTCCGCCGCGCGCGCAGATAGAGGACGAGCAGACGCGGCACCATCATGGCAGATCCTCCAGCGTCAGCCGCCCGGCGCGCAGATCGGCGAAGTGCGCGACCAGCCACTCATGCTGCATCTCGGAAGACAGCGCGGCGAAGCGATCCGCTGCGACACAGGCGTCATTCGTAAACGCTCCCACACCGCACGAACCAAATCTGGGCGCACCGAAACCCTCGACACGATCCCAGAGCCAGGCAGCGATCGCCGCGCGCGCCGGGTCGCCGGACTGCGGCATGCCGATCGGCACAAGGGTATCGGTGGGGCACGTGTATACAGCACAAAACAGCGCGGTCGTCCTTGCGTTATAGGTGTTGCGGTAATCGAGCACATATGGCAACGACTCTTCGCCCTGTATCCGCCGACCGCCTGTATTCGACGCGGCCTGCCCGGCGCGGGAGGGAAAGCCCGGCACCCCGATCAGCGGCGCGAAGAGCGCATTCAGATCGGCGGAAACCTGCGGCAGCGCGGCGGCGTAGGCCGGGTGGACACAGACGACGAGGGGCGCGGCTTCGCATACCGGGGTATACGCCCGCTGCGGGAGATCGGCGGACCAATACTCGCGCGATTGCGCCCGCGTGGGCGCGCGCTGGAGAACGCCAACGATCGCGCCCGCGATCAGCACCATCGCCAGCAACGCCGCCGCCACAGACCATACGGGGCGTGGTCGCCCTCGGAGACACGCCACACCGACGAGACCGAGTGTGGTCAGGCCGACGCTGAACAGCATCTGGAAGGACGCGACCGCCGGACGACTCTCGAACCAGACCGTATTGCTGATGTACGCAGTTGGGAAAAGCCATTGCAGTTGGTAGAGCGGAAGAAACGTGTTCGCGATAGCGAGCAAGCTGGCTTGTGCCATGAAGACCGCGACCGCGACCAGCGGCGCGGTGAAGCGGCTCGGTACGATGGTGCCGGTCAGGAAACCGACCGTCGCGTAGGTGCCGAGCACCAGCAGCCCGACCACGAGCGGCCACCCATCCGGCCCGCCCCAGGTCGCGCGCTGTGCGGTCCAGAGCAACGCGCCGATCACGAACACGCCGTAAGCGAGTACGCCCCAACCGAGCGTCCCAATCAGCATCGCGAGGAGGCGCGCGAAGGGCGCGCGCGGGGTCGTGTCCAACAGCTCGGTCAGGCCGCGCCGTCGCTCACGCCCCGCCATCCAGGCGGCAGCCCCAGCGAGCACCGGGCCGATCAGCGTCGCGCCCTTACCGATCGCGAAACTCAGATCCGGCCACAACACGATCGGTTGATCGAACCACCCGCCGAGCGTCTGCCACGCCAGCAGGAACATCGGCAGCGCCAGCAGGAGGGCGATCGTGCGCCGCAGCTCGATCAGCAGCAACCGTCCGCTCATCGTCATCCCTCCGCAAGTGTGGCGTACTTCAAGCGCGAGCCGAAGGACGCATTGATCTGCGTCATGGCAGATCCTCCAGCGTCAGCCGCCCCGCACGCAGATCGGCGAAGTGCGCGATCAGCCATGCGTGCTGCGCCGCCGAATCGAGCGCGGCGAAGCGGTCCGCTGCGGCGCAGGGCGTATCCTGGCCCGATCGCGCGAGACAATTCCGGCTATATGGCCCTTCCGGTGCTCGCCCGATGCGGAGCCGCAACCAGCGCGCGATCGCAGCACGAGCGTCCCCGCCCGATACGCGCGGCACAGGCGGGACGAACTGGAAATTCGCGGCACAGTCGAAGACGGCGCACTCGATAGCATATTGTTCAGCATCGTACAGGTTACGATAATCGAGCGGGAAGGGGACGATCGGGGCCACGCCAATCGCACGTCCATCGGGTGGAACCTGCTCGGCGCGCAACGGCATCCCCGGCACACCGACCAGCGGGGCCAAGAGCGTGTTGAGATCCACCGAAAGTTTGTCGAGCCAGGGTCGGTACGCGGGGTGAACACAGACCTCGACCGGGGCACCAAGGCAGACCGGGGTGTAGGGTAAGAGCGTGGCCCCACTGTACCAGCCGCCAGGAGTAGGCCCTTCTGTCGGCACGCGCGTGAGGATTTGCGCGGTGCCACCCGCCAGGATGATCAGCGCCAGGGCGAGCGCCATCCAGGCACGCATGGCCTGGAAACGGGCCAGCCATAGGGCGCAGAGCGCCCAGGTACATACGATGATGCCAAGGTAGACCATTACCAGAATCGGCGCGATCGCGGGACGACCGCCGAACCAGACGGTAGGATCGAGCGCAGCAACGGGCGACAGATACCTCCAGGAGGCCACAGCGGGGCGATTCCAACTCACTATTACCAGCGCGTATTCCCCGATCAGGAGGCCGAGCGCCACCAGCGGCGCGACGAAACGACCGGGAACGATCGCGCCGATCGCGAAGCCGATCGCGATATACGCGATGATCGCCGCCGCACCAGCCAGGATGATCCACAGATCCGGGGTGCCCCAGGTCGCGCGGCGGGCCGTCTCAACCCCGCCGCCGAGCGCGAAGAGCGCGTAGATCAAGAGCCCCCAACCGGTCGTTGCCGCCCAGGTCGGTACGAGCCGCGCAAGGGTGGGTCGCGCCGTCGTCGCTAACAACTCCCCCGCGCCCCGCCGCCGCTCTCTGCCCGCCATCCAGGCGGCGATCCCGCCCAACGGCGGCCCGACGATCGTCGCGGCCTGTCCGATCGTGACGCTGGACAGAATCCAGAGCGGGACTGGTGGGGTGAAGCGATCGCCGTAGGTTCGAAAACAGAGGAAGAGCAGCGGAGGCAGGAGCCAGAGCGCCGGTGTGCGCCGCAATTCGACCAGCAACAACCGCCCGCTCATCGCCGCGCCTCCCGCACGATGTGACTGTAGCCGCGCTCGATCGGGGAGTCGCCCGGATCATCCGCGTCGCCGCGCGCGGCCAGTGCCTCCGGGGTGCCGCGAAAGACGAGTCGCCCCCGTTCCAGCAGCCCGACCTCGGTGCAGGCCGCGCCGACATCCTCGACCAGATGCGTGCTGACGAGCACCGTGCCGCGCCCGCCGATCTCGCGCAGCAGCGCACGGAAGACGACCCGCTGCTCGGGGTCGAGCCCGGCGGTCGGCTCGTCGAGGAGCAGCAACTCCGGCTCGTTGACGATCGCCTGGGCGATGCCGACGCGGCGCAGCATCCCGCCCGAGAGGGCGCGCAGCTTCGTCCGCGCGCGGTCGCCGAGATCGACCCGCGCGATCGCGCGGACGACCGCCGGGCGCACCGCGCGCGCGGGCAGCTCCTTCAACAGCGCGAAGTATTCGACGAACTCGAAGACGGTGAAGTCGGGGTAGAAGCCGAGCGACTGCGGCAGATAGCCGAGACGGCGACGGATCTGTCGCCGCTCGTCCCCCCGCGCCGCATCGCGCCCGAGGAGGTGCAGGGTGCCGCCGGCGGGGCGATTGACGGTGGCGAGGAGGCGCAGGAGGGTCGTCTTGCCCGCGCCGTTCGGGCCGAGCAGGCCGAAGACACCCCCGCCCACGGTCAGGTCGAGGCCATCGAGCACCTTCGTCAGGCCGTGTCGCCCCACAATGCCGCGCGCCGCGATCCCCGTCCCCGTCGCCGCCTCGGTCGGTCGCAGCAGTGCTATCGCCACAGCAGTCCCCTTTCGCGTTGTCCGCTCGTCGCCCAGAGGGTCGCGCCGAGCGCCAGAAACGTCCCGAGTAGATACGGCAGGGGCGGGACCGGCTGCGCGAGCGCCGCCGCCAACCCCCCGCCATCGGCCACGCGTGCCAGCACGATCGCCAGCCAGATCAGCAGCCCCGCCGCCACCCCCACGTTCGCGGAGCGCGCCAGCGTCGCCGCCGCCAGCGCCAGCGCCGCGATCAGCGCCATCGGCAGGAGCCAGCCGAGGGTCAGGCCGGTCGCGACGGCGTTGGCGGTCAGCACCGAGGCGACGAGGCCGAGCGCCGCGTTGAGGCCGAAGACGGCCAGCGCGCGGGCCAGCAGGACCAGGCGATCGGAGACGGCCAGCGTTTGTGACAGCTCGAAGGCGGGATCGATCCCCGGCCCGTAGGCGTAGGCGAGGCCGATCCCGGCCAGCGCGGGCGCGAGCAGCGTCACCCACGGCGTGCCGGACCCCCAGGTCGCCAGCACGCCGACCGCCAGGATGGTCGCGCTCGCCACGAGCCAGGAAACGACGAGCGCGGGGGTCGTCACCAGCGCCCGCGCCAGCCCCGGCGAGCCGAGGAGTCGCCCGGCCAGACGTTCGAGCGGGCCGACCGGCGTGGCCCAGGCTTCCGCCGCGATCCCCGCCCAGACCCGGTCGAGATCGACATCCCACGCGCCCAGCGCACCCGCGCGGAGTTGGCAGTCGGCGCAGATCGCGACGTGCGCCGGATCGTCGGGATGTTCGCGCATCACAGCCTCCCCAATGCGGCCCGCAGCGCGCGGCGCAACGCAAATGCCCGACTCTTCACCGTGCCCTCCGGGATCCCGAGCCACGCCGCCACATCGGCCAGCGGGCGATCCTCCACCAACAGCAGCCGCGCCAGTTCGTGCTGTGGCGCGTCCGGCGGCCCGAGCGCCGCGAAGGCGCGCTCCAGATCGACCCGCTCGGCCGCCGTGGCGGCGGGATCGGGGCTCGCCCCGAGGGTGCGGGCCGGCGCACGGTGCGCCTCGTCATCGAGGGCGAGGTCGGGGCGACCGTGCTTCCGCGCCCACGTCGCCGCCTGACGCCGCGCGATCCCCCAGAGCCACGCCCCCGGCGCACCCGCCGCGCGATAGCCCCGCGCACCGCGCCAGACCGCGATGAACGTTTCTTGCAACACATCCTCGACCACCGCGGCGGGGAGGGTGCGCTGCAGCCGCGCCGCCAGCCACGGCGCGTGCCGCGCGAAGAGTTCGCGCAGCGCCCCATCGTCGCCAGCGGCCACTGCCGCGATCAGTTGCTCGTCGTCCATACGCGCGCCCCTCGCGGCCCTCGCGCCCCCGTCCGCACGGCAGCTATCTACTCTGTCGCGACAAGTGCCCGATCGGTTCAGCGCATCTTCGCATGCCGGGCCGGGCACGCCGCACCGCCCGCGGCGCGGCGCAGGGGTGACAAAAGCGCCCGCGTTGCGATATGGAAGGTGGCAGACGGCAGCGTGTGGGACATGAGGAGGGGGTATGGCACGCGAGGCGACCCGTTCTGGCGCGACGGAGGCCCCGGCACGCGGGTGCGTGCCCGACACCGAGACGGCGGGCGACGATGCGCATCTCGCCGCCGCCGCCCGCGCCGACCCGGAGGCGTTCGTCGCCCTCTATCGGCGCTACGTCGGCCCGGTCCACCGTTACCTGCTGGGGCAGGTCGGCGACCGCGCCGACGCGGAGGATCTCACCGCGACGACCTTCGGCAAGGCGCTCACCGCCCTCGACGGCTACGACGAGCGCGGCACCTTCGCCGCCTGGCTCTTCGGTATCGCCCGCCACACCCTGCGCGACCACCAACGCCGTCGCCGCCCGGGCCTCGACGTGGCCCCGTTCGTCGACGTGCTCCCGGCCGCGGACCCGCCGCCGGAGGAGCGGGCGCTCGCGGCGGAGCGGGCGCGCACCCTCCACCGCCTGCTGGATGAGCTGCCGACCGCGCAGCGGGAGGCGCTGGCGCTGCATTACTTCGGCGGCCTGCGCACCGCCGAGATCGCCGCCATCCAGGGTTGCGGTCACGGGGCGCTCCGGATGCGGATCCATCGCGGCCTCGCCGCGCTGCGCGCGCGCTATCGCACGGAGGACGAAGCATGAAGATCCTACGCCACCGCCGGCTCGCGAGCGGGCAGACCCCGGATCACGATCCGTCGCACGACGATGGCACCGCCACGGTCGCGCGGGACTTGCGCGACCTCGCCGCCACGCTGGACCCCGAGGCGGCCTTCGTGCGGGACTTGGAAAGGCGCCTCCGCGCCCAGGCCGCCGCACGCCCCCGCACGGGGGCCGTGCCAGCGGCGGACACCGCGAATTCCGCTACCGGGCGACGCGGGATCGCCCGGACGCGGTCGCTGGCGCTGCGGTGCGCGGCGCTCGTCGCGCTCGCGCTCCTCGTCCTCGGCGGGGGCCTGTGGGCCTCGCCCGGGGCGCGGGCGAGCGCCGGGCGGCTCGCCTGCCTGCTCCCCGGCCTGGGCATCGGCGGCTGCGCGCCGACCACCCTCGTGGCGGCACGCCCGGTCGCGCTCGCGCGGGACGGGGTGACGCTGACCGTCACGCGCCTCGTCGCCGACGAGGGGGGGACGCGCGTGCGCGTGGAGATCGTGGGGCTGCCCATGCCGCCCGCCGCCGACCTCGTCGGCGGGGTCCGCCTGACCCTCACCGACGATGCGGGCCGCACGCTGGCCCGGGCGCGCGGCTCCTTCGGGCAGGGTATCATCCCGCTTGCCGCCCCGCCCGTCGCCCTCCCGACCACCTTCGACTACGAGGTCGAGGCGACCTTCGCCGCCCTCGACCCGAACACCCGCGCGGTCGATATCGCGGTGGCGGGGGCGGCACCGCTCGGCACCTGGGCGGTCCGCGTGCCGCTGGTCCCGGTCGGGGAGGCGGCGCTGGCCCCGGCGCGGGAGGGTGCCGCCGGGGTGACCCTGCATGGCATCACCGTCCGCGCCGCCCGCGTCGCGGCCGATCCCCTCGGGCTGGGCGTGCAGCTGACCGCCCGTGCCGACCCGGCGGTGGGGGTGGTGCGCGGGGTACGCCCGGACGGTGCCCGGGGCGGTCTCGTCCTCCGGGACGACCAGGGGCGGCAATACCCCGAGCGACAGCCCGGTCTCGACGGCCATCCCGCCGACGCGTCCGGCACGCTGACCGACGGCGCGCTCTTCCCGCCCCCGGCCGCCGATGCCCGCGCGGCCACCCTGACGGTCCCCTTCGTGATCGTGCAGGAGGCGGGCGGGGCGGCGACGCTCGCTGTCCCGGTCGCCGGGCACCGGGCGGGCGACCGGCTCCCCGTCGTCGGCGACGTCGCGATCGGGCCCTATCATCTGCGGGTGACCGACGTGACGCTGGCCCAGGACAACAAGGGTAACTGGCGCCTCTGGTTCACGCTGGACCTCGGCGACTGGTCGCCGGACGGGCGCAAGCTGGTCGGCCCGGGGTTCGCCTCGGTCGATGGCGGTGCCCCGGTCGGATGCGGGGCGACGATGCAGGGGGACGTGTCGCAGGAGATCCGGCGCTGCGTGGAACTGCCGGACGGTGCCGACCACGACGTGGCCGTCACCTTCCGCCAGCCCGTCGTCGCGGTCCGGGGGCCCTGGGATCTGGACGTGCCGCTGCCGGAGAAGCCCTGAGGGGGGTACTGTCAGGTAAAGATCGGCTGCCCAGACGTGCGAGACTTTGGGCATGAATGCAAGAGTTGCCGCCCTCACCGACAAGCGCCAGCGGTTCCCGCCAGCGATCATCGCGCACGCCGTCTGGCGCTCTTTCCGGTTCGCGCGCAGCGACCGCGACGTCGAAGAGCTACTGGCGGAGCGGGGCGTGCTGGTGACCGACGAGACGATCCGGCAGTGGTGCCGCACGTTCGGCCAGCAGTATGCCAATACGCTGCGGCGCCGTCGCCCACAGCCGGGCGATACGTGGCACTTGGACGAGGTCTTCATTGCGATCAATGGCGTGCAGCACTCTCGCTGGCGGGCGGTTGACCAGGACGGGAATGTGCTCGATATCCTCGTGCAGCCTCGGCGCGACAAGCGTGCGGCCACGAAGTTCTTGCGCAAGTTGCTCAAGGGGCTCGCGTATGTTCCACGTGTGGTCATCACGGACAAGCTCGCCAGCGACGGCGCGGCGATGCGTGAGGTGCTCCCGCGCGTGGATCACCGACGGCACAAGGGGCTGAACAACCGGGCCGAGAACTCCCACCAGCCTACCAGGGAGCGGGAGCGGCGGATGCGGCGGTTCAAGAGCCCGGGCCACGCGCAACGCTTCCTCGCCGCCTACGGCCCCATCGCCAGCCACTTCCGCCCGCGCCGCCACCGCCTGACCGCCGACGCCTACCGCCACACCAGAGCCGCGCGCTTCGCCACCTGGCGGGCCGTCACCGGCACCCCGGCGATGGCCTGAGCCACCACTGTCCATCGCCTCAACGTGCCCTTGCGCCGACTGAGCAGTTCATCGCGCGCTCAAGTTGACAATGCCCTCCCGATCATTTGGTGATTTGGCCCTGAGCGACCCGCAAAGTGGGGAATAACGGCCTGCGGGCGCCCGTCTCGATGCCCCATATCGGACTCTCGGACCAAATCCCGGGCGCTTGTCTCTACTTTCGAACCGCCTTCACCAAAAGTTCGGATGACCCCGATGATGTGGCGAGGCGCCGCCCGTCGCTTCCTAAATGCCGGGGCGGACGCTATTTTCACCCCAGCGTCAGTGCCTGCCACATCGTTGCGGCCATAGCCCCGACGCTCGCCAGATAGACCGGGCTATCCGGGTTGGCTAGGACGAACGCCTGCTCGGGGGGTAGGAACTGGCCAACATTGCCCTCACCGGTGCACTGTGAGTCAGGGCCTTTCCGGGTAGCGTCAAGGCCTCATCTTCGAGCCCTGGCTGGCGATTCGGTGTACAGAAGCCAACATTATCCGCGATTACGTGGTACTACCGGCTGACGGACTCGATATAAGCCCTCGGTATTGACAAGCGGGCTGATCGCGCTATCATAGGGTAACGTTACACCGGTAACGTTACCCTCATGTTGGGGCGGGGATGCATGTCGACCATCGTTGATGTCGCGCGACTCGCCGGGGTGGGGACGACCACCGTGACGAAGGTGCTCGCGAACCGGCCCCATGTGCGTACCGAGACGCGGCAACGGGTGTTGGACGCGATCGCCGCACTCGATTATTACCCGAACAATGCCGGACAAACCTTGCGCAGCAGCACGCCGCGCGTCATCGGGGTCGTCACCCCGGCGGCGCAGACCGATCCGTTCAGCTACGGCTTCTTCCCTGTGGTCTTCGGTGGTATCGGCGAATGGGCGGCGGAGCAGGAGTACGACGTCTTGTGGATCACCGCCACCTCCAAGAACGGTGCCCGTCCGGCGTATGCGGCCCTGTATAAGAGCCGGCGCGTCGCCGGGATCATCGACTTATGCATCACCCTCGGCGATCCGCGCGTCGCCGCGCTCAAGGTGAGTGGCTGCCCCTTCGTGCTGATCGGGAACCCGGACGATCCGACCTTGCCGTCGGTCGATGCCGACAACGAGGCGGCGGGCAGGGACGTGGCCACCGCCTTCCTCGAGCGCGGCTATACGTCCGCGGGGTTCATCGGCGCCGCGAATTCGCCTGCCGCCCGCGATCGTTTGGAAGGCCTGCGAGCCACATTCGAGGCGGCATGCTATCCGCTCGCCCGGCACCATACCGCCCTCGGGGAGCCGCCCCCGCTCGACCCGCTGCATGGCACATTACCGGATGGCGCGCTCGCGCCAGATCCGAGCCGTCCGGCCCGCCACACCCTCGATCCCTCGCGCGACATCGTGGACGCGGAAGCCGGTCGGCTCGCCTGGGCTCCGTGGCCGGAGGAATTCGGCTATCAGACCATGCGCCGCTGGATCGCCGACGACGATTGGCCGCGGGCCATCTTCACCTTCGCCGACGACTACGCCGTCGGCGCGCTCCGCGCGTGCCAGGAAGCGGCGCTCCGCGTCCCCGAGGATGTCGCGTTCGTCGGCTTCGGGGACGAAGCCGGGGGGCGGTGGCTCCGACCGGCCCTCGCCACCGTACGCCAGTCGACCCATGAGCTCGGCTATCGCGCGGGGGCACTCCTGATGCAACTCATCGCGGGCACGATCCCACCCGACCTCCGGGTGATGGTGCCCACTCGCCTCATCGTTCGGGAATCGCTGGGCTGACCCCCACGGGGAAGAGGAGGGCTATGGCGCAGGGTGTGACGTAGGCGCAGACACCACGGCTGGCGTGACACGGTGCACAGCGGTGTGCGCATGAACGGAAGGGTGGGGACATGACATGGGTGACTGACGGATCAGCACGGCTCTCGCGACGCCGCCTCCTCAAAGCGACCGCCGGCATCATCGGCGCCGGCGGGGCGGCGGGCCTCCTCGCGGCGTGCGGCGCGGCCACGACGCCGACCACAAGTACGGGCGGGGGGGCGGCCGCGCCGGTCGCGAGCAGCTCGCCGTCGACCGGGGGTGGCAAGGGCGTCAAGCTCGTCAACGTCGAACACGACTCCCGGCCCCTGGATAACGCTGCCTATGCCGCCGTCTACAAGGCGTTCCAGGAGAAGCATCCGGAGATCCAGATCGATTTCCAGATCATCCCCTGGGAGCAGGCGCGCGCGAAGATGCTCACCCTCAGCCAGGGCAATAGCCTGCCCGACATGGGCCGGATGAATTACGCCACCGACTACGCGGCGGCGAACATGGTCCTGCCGCTGGAGGGCATGGTCGACAAGGCCACGCTCGCCCGCTTCGACGCGACGATGATCGACCAGTCCTCCGCCCAGGGGCAGGACGGCAAGGTGCATCTCTACGGCCTCCCCTGGTTCGCCGGGGCCGGGGCGATCCTGGTCAACAAGACCCTCTTCGACAAAGCCGGGCTCCCGCTGAAGGACTCGTGGACCACCGACGAATTCACGCAGTATTGCAAGACCCTCACCCAGGCGGGGCAGCAGTGGGGCGTGGCGCTCGACGTGGCCGGGGTCGGCGACCCGGTCCAGAACTTCCTCCTCGCCTGCTACGCCTACGGCGGGAAGTGGATCAAGGGCGACCCGCAGGGCACCACGCCGGAGCCGCTGACGTTCAACAGCGACGAGACGGTGGCCGGCATCACCTGGTATGCCAACCTCTTCAAGGCCGGCTACGCCGTGCCGAGCGCGCCGTCCGACACCTACAAGGAGCGCGACGCCAACTTCCAGGCCGGCAAGGCCGCGATCGAGTGGCAGGGCCCCTGGTCGCTGACCGAGATCCAGCAAAATTTCCAGAAGGGGGGGTATGAGCTCGCGTCGATGCCCCTGCCCAAGGGGCCGGCGGGGAATCCGAGCTGGTACGGCGGTGCCCCGGCGGGGATCTACGTCGCCGCGCAGCAGCACAACGCGGTCGACCAGGCCTTCGCCTGGATCAGCTACCTCTCCAGCGACGAGGGGCAGAAGCTCTACTGCAAGACGAACGGCATGATCCCCGCGTCCAAGACGGCGCAGGAGGACCCTTTCTGGTCACAGAACAACCTCTACAAGGGGTACCTGTCGACCATGCACAATGCCCCGCGCATGTATCCCATCTGGGCGACCGGCCTCGAGGCGATGCTCGATGACATCGTGCCGCCGCTCCTGCAGGGGGTGTTGACCGGGAAAGTATCCGAGAAGGAGATGGCCCAGAAGGTCCAGGAGCAGGTGATCTCCGGGCTGCAGAAGAACGGCATCGCGGTACCGAAGAGCTAAGCATCCGGGCGGGGCGGCGGAGACGTCGTCCCGCCTGATGAAGGGGGAGGGGGACCGCGTGTCCACGCTTGTCACACCACTGCCCGCGCGCGCCGCGCGCCATCGCCGGGGCCTCTGGCGCGAGATGGTGCGCTATCGCTTGGCCTATCTGTTCCTGTTGCCGGCCTTCGTCGTCCTGCTCTTCGTCGATTTCCTCCCCATGGTGCAGGGAGGACGCACGAGTTTCCAGATCTATAACATCTTCCGGCCCGGCTATCGGCCCTTCGTGGGGCTGAGCCAGTACGGGGATCTCCTGCACGACGAGATCTTCATCCGGGCGTTCTGGCAGAGCTGGTACTACACCTTGGGTTCGGTCGCCTGTCAGTTCCTCCTCGGCCTGGTGGCGGCGGTCCTGCTCAATCAGGCCATCCGCTTCCGGGCGTTCTTCCGGGGGTTGGTCCTCATCCCCTGGGTCGTGCCCGGCTCGCTCGCCGGGATGATGTTCGGCCTCCTCTTCACCAGCAACGGTCTGGTGAATACCCTACTCACCAACCTGGGCTTCGTGCGTATCGGGCTCCTCCCGGCGAACTACGCCTGGCTCTCCAACACGAGCACCGCGATGCCGACGCTGATCTTCACCAGCATGTGGAAGGGCTTCCCCTTCTTCGCGGTGATGCTCCTGGCGGCGATGCAGACGATCCCCCCCGAACTGTACGAGGCCGCGCGGGTGGACGGGGCCTCGCCCTGGCGCACCTTCGCGCACGTGACCATCCCGGGCATCCGCCCGACCATCTTCATCGCGACGCTCCTCGGGATCATCTGGACCTTCAACTCGATCGATCTGATCTACATCATGACCTACGGCGGGCCGTACTACTCGACCTTCACCCTGGCGATGTTCGCCTACCAGCAGGCCTTCGGGCGGGGCCTGGTCGGCTACGCCTCGGCGATCGCGATGGTGATCCTCGCCCTGATGGCCGTGGTGACCGCGATCTATCTCGCGCTCTACCGCCGCATCGTCGATCCGCTGTGAGTAAGGAGGCCTCCCCGATGCGTCAAGCGACCATGCCGCCGCCGGCGCGGCCAGTCCCGGCCCGTTCGTGGGGCACCGCCTGGCGACGCGGTTCGACGTCGCTCACCACCTATCTCGGGCTCATCGCCCTGAGTGCCCTGGTACTCGGGCCCTTCCTCTGGATGTTGCTCGGCTCGTTCAAGCCCACCTACGAGCTGTTGCAGCAGCAAGGACAGACCCTGTGGATCGCCAATCCGACCCTGGAGAACTATCAGCGGCTTTTCAGGGAGTACGACTTCGCGCGGTACTTCTTCAACAGCATGCTCGTCGCCCTGGTGACCGCGACCTTCTCCACCTCGCTCTCGGCGTTCGCGGGCTACGCCCTGGCGCGCTTCCGCTTCCCGGGGCGCGGCTTCGCCGGCTTCCTGATCCTCGCCACCCAGATGCTCCCGGCGATCGCGATCATCATCCCGCTCTTCATCTGGTTCAAGACCTTCCAGCTGATCGACACCTACTGGGCGCTCTTCATCGCCTACAACGCGTTCGCCATCCCCTTCTGCACCTGGATGCTGCGCGGCTTCTTCTCGGCCCTCCCGGTGGAGCTGGAGGAGGCCGCGCAGATCGACGGGGCGAGCGAGTTCGGGGCGTTCTGGCGCATCGTCATCCCTTTGAGTGCGACCGGGCTGCTCGCGACCAGCGTGTTCTCCTTCATCCTCGCCTGGCAGGAGTTCCTCTTCGCGGTCACCTTCACGAACAAGGCCGAGCTGCGCACGCTGACCGTCGGGATCGCCGCCATGCGCGGCAAAGACGTCGTCGACTGGGGCCTCCTGAACGCGGGGGTCGTGATCACCACCATCCCGCTGGCGATCCTCTTCACCTTCGTCCAGCGCTTCCTGGTGCAGGGCCTGACCGCCGGCGCGGTCAAGGGCTGACGGGCACGCGCCCGAGAATAGGAGCGAGACGACCGATGGACTTCTTCCTCAACGACAAGGTGGCGATCGTGACCGGGGCGGCATCGGGCATGGGGCGCGCGGTGGCGATCATGCTCGCGGCGGAGGGGGTACGCGTCGCCGCCGCCGACCTCGATCAGTCCGGGGCCGCGGCGACCGTGGCGACGATCGCGGCGGCGGGTGGGACGTGCCGGGCCTACGCGCTCGACGTCACCGCGCGGGCGGCGTGGGCGGCGACCCTCGCGGCGGTCGAGGCCGATTTCGGCCCGCTCGACATCCTCTGCAACATCGCCGGGCCGGGCGCGCGGAGCGGGCACCTCGACACGGACGACGAGGAGTGGTCACGGCAGATCAGCGGCCACCTCACCGGGGTCTTCCTCGGCTGCCAGACGGCGTTGCCGGGGATGATGGCGCGGCGCTCCGGCAAGATCATCAACATGGGCTCGTTCACGGCGCACGGCGTCAGCGCCGGGATCCCCGGCTACGGCGCGGCCTTCGGCGGCGTGCTGGCCTACACCAAAGATCTGGCCCGCTTCGCCGCCCCCCACAACATCAACGTCAACTGCGTCGCGCCCGGCAACATCGAGACGCCGATGACCCGCGCCGGGTGGCTGGAGAAGCCGGGCGCGCTCGACGGGTTGCGCGACCGCACCCCCATCGGGCGCGTCGGGCAGCCGGAGGATGTGGCCGCGTGGTACGTCTTCCTGGCGTCGGACCGCGCGCGGCACGCGGTCGGCATCGAGATCAACGTCTCGGGCGGCCAGCTCCTCTACTGAGCGCCACTGCCCCGCTGATACCAAGGACCGTACAACGACGAAAGGATGAGCGACGTGCGCGGCTTACTCTTCCCCGGCGACCGCCGGGTGATCATGGCCGACTTCCCCGACCCCGAGCCGGGTCCGGGCGAGGTCGTCGTCGCGCTGCGGGCGGCGGCGATCTGTGGCAGCGATCTGCATAGCTACCGCGCGACCGCCGAGGCGCGACAGGCGAGCGGTGCGGCGGGGATCATCCCCGGGCACGAGCCGAGCGGCGTCGTGCGCGCGGTCGGGCCGGGCGTGACGAACGTTGCCCCGGGCGACCGCGTGGCGATCTACCACTTCCGGGGTTGCGGCTTCTGCCCCGAATGTCGCGGCGGGCGACTGATGTGGTGCCCGGACCGGCGGGGGTACGGGGGGCCGATCCACAGCTCCAACGCCGATCTCCTCCTCACCGATGCGCGCAACTGCCTCCCCCTGCCGGACGATGTCTCCTTCACGACCGGCGCGCTGCTGATGTGCGTCGGCGGTACCGCCTACTCCGCGCTCGGCAAACTCGGCGCGACCCCGCGCGAGACGCTGGCGATCTTCGGGCTGGGCCCGGTCGGGTTGACCGGGCTGATCCTGGCGCGGGCGCTCGGCATCCCGACGATCGGCATCGACCGCAGCCCGGAGCGCCTCGCCCTAGCGAGTCGACTCGGCGCGGCGACGGTCGTGGACGCGGCGAACGAGGATGTCCCCGTGGCGATCCGGCGTTGGACCGGGCGCGACGGGGTCAACGCGGCCTTCGAGACGTCCGGCAACCCGGTCGGGCAGGCGGGCGCGATCGCGGCGACGGGGCGCGGCGGGCGTGTCGCATTCGTCGGCTTCGGCGCGCAGGAACCGGCGCTCAACCCGAGCACCTTCATCGAGAAGCAGCTGACCCTGATGGGCTCGTTCGTCTTCACCCTCGACACCTACGAGCCGATGCTGCGCTTCGTCCGCGAGCACAACGTGCCGCTGGAAGCGCTGGTGACGCATCGCCTCCCACTCGCAGCCGCCGCCGACATCTTCCCCTGTGTTGGCCGTCTGGCTCATCCGGGGGATCAGGCGGCTCGCTGATAGGCATGGTGCAGGCCACCGAGGACCGGGATCGCGCCAATACTCCCATGCCGTTCCGCTTGAGCCGTTCCTCCCGCTGGCGCGTCGGGGACAGACTGACGCAGGCCTTGATGGGGCCGGTGCTGATTGAAGTAGCCCGCATACTCCCGCAGCACGCGCCGCCGGTGCCCCGTGCTCAGCACCAGCAGATGGTCGAGGCATTCGCGCCGAACGCTCCCGAGGAAGCGCTCGCAGGCGGCATTCTGCCGTGGAGCGCAGTAGGCCATGCGCAGGACGGTGATGCCGCTCGTCTCGGCCACGCGCGTGAAGGCCGCCCCGTACTTGCTGTCGTTGTCGCGGATCAGATAGCGGGGCCACTGGTCGAAGGGCGTGGCCTCGCGCCGCTGCTGGGCGACCCAGGCGTCGGTCGGGTGGCGCGTCACACCCACATGCACCACGCGTCGTGTGCCGAGGGCAACGACGAAGAAGGCGTAGAGGGGCCGGAAGCGCGCGTCCGTGACGGGGAGGAAGTCGCAGGCCCAGGTTTCGTGAGCGTGGTTGCGCAGGAAGGTGGCCCATGTCTGGCGACCCCGGCGGGGCGGGCGCGCGTCGCGCATGTGCCGTTGGACCGTCGTCTTGGCGACGGGGATGCCAAGTTTCAGCAGCTCGCCCCGGATGCGCTCGGCACCCCAGAGCCGATTCGCGGCGGCCAGC
>JAABUM010001512.1_pt1 | contig 34691 bp, 58 predicted proteins | sample 5559161 | NCBI WGS metagenome assembly JAABUM01 (sample SAMN10711868, study PRJNA513369) | rock metagenome | isolation source: Antarctica rocks | place: Antarctica: Victoria Land, Siegfried Peak nord
CCCCCCTTTCGTCGTCTACGAACCGAGTGATCAGAATGATCCACAGTGAAGCGCTGCCGACGCCAGGAGCCACGTGCTGCCGGATACGGAGATCTCTGTCACCGACCTCATCGAGAGGATCTCGGATGTCAGTTGCCGTTCACTGTGACGGGCAGACGGTGCTAAAAGCGTTCGCAATCCCGTCCGACGACGTCGGCGCGTCATCTGTTAAAAAGATGGTCCAGGTAGGCGTGGACCAAGCGCAGAACCTCTTCCTGCTGCTGAGGCGCCTCTGTCCCCAGCCACATTTAAGCTGGACCCGCTGAAACCCTTTCACACCACTTTGGTTATCTCCTGCGCAGGGTCATACCGTGCGCAGGGGCTGGACCAGGTGGACATGACCATTGCAGGCGTCAAGGATAAGATGCTGTACACGGTTGCACTGAAACACAACCCGACATATTTTGTTGCCGCGCAGGGCCTGGACAAGATGAAGACGCAGGTGGACGAGACCAGCGCCAACGTCATAGAAAAGATGCTGCACGCGCGCCGCGGACAGCAGTAGTTTTGGAAACCGGCTTCCAACCACTTGAATTTTGCTGCAGGGCCTGGATAAGGTGAAGACGCAGGTGATCACAACGATTGCGAACGTGAAAGAGAAGATGCTGCACGCGCGAGCGGACACGGTCGGGCGCGTAGACAAGTACACCAACAAGTACCGCCCGTATGCCAACAAGTACAACAAGTGGTGCGGCCAGCCCCTCCCTTTGCATTTTTTTGTGCTGCTGATGCACTACACAAGGACTGCCTGGGAGAGCAGGCCAGTAGATGGCGCGGTGTGGTCCTGGCGGCAGTGCCGGCGAGTTGACGGAAATCTGACGTTAAAGAAAAAGTCTTGACTTTCGCACGTGCATCACGATGGCAGTGCTGGCAGAATTGAATAGAGCATAAAGCGAAGCACAAGGTTTTGACCCATACTCACCTGCTCTCGACGACAGGCGGGTCAACGGTACGTTCGGCTGTTATGTGCTGACCACGGCGGCGGTGCTGGCGGCAATGGAGGGGGATGTGATTTCGGAGTTTGGACCGTATCAACACCCACGCTCTTCTGTCAAACAGGCGGGTGGGAGGCATGTTCGGCCTCTACGCCCCCGTCATAGCGGCGGTGCTGGCGGCGCTCTTGAGAACTTATATCATTCGTCGTACACTCTATTGAAAAGTGTCTTGACCGAAAGACCTTTCCCAACAGGCGGGCGGACGGCATGTTCGGGTTTTACGCACTGGTCATGGCGGCGGTGCTGGCGGCATTGGCGGGCGTGCTGCTCGACTGCCCCTGGCTGGCGTCTTTCGCTACAGGGCTGCTGCTGGTGCTCGTCTTCGTGTACGCGCTGCTGGGCGTGATTGGCGCTGCCGTATTGGAAGTAGGAAGCGACGGGTGCGCGCACAAGCCGCAAAATGAAGCAAAATGAATGACTAAACAACGATTTTGCCTGGGCTTCGTATACACGATGCTAGGCGTAGGCGGCGCCGCCATCCTGAAAGTAAGACTCGAGGGTGCGCTGACAAAGCACAAGCCAGTCGCTTCTTTGCATATCGGTTCCAAGTGCCACCTCAGCCCTGCGGGCTACTAGGAAAGGTGTCTAGGCACGTTCTCCGGTAATGCTGCTGGCCGGCCTCTTGACAGCCAGCTGCCACGGTGCTGCGTCGCGTCCTCGGCTCAGCGGCTGTGACGCCAAGGCAAGCAATGTCGCTACAGGAGACAACGTCTCCTACAGATCGCATTTCCGCCCTCCTGGATGCTGCCTCGAACCCGCAGGTGCCGAAAACTGGGGAACCAGACGCGACTTGCAGAGAACACCTATCATCGAAAATCCCTTGGACAAGTTCATATCTCACTAAAAACCGTTCGTTCCCACCGAGACGTGGTTTCCACTGCAGGTGCCAGAACCTGAAGGGCGAAATCCGGCTGCGCCTCGAGGAAAAACATCGACGACCCCGCAACCCTGGCCCAGTTCATGCCGCTGGTCAACTGCTATATGCAAGATGAGGTGACTCGTGTCTTTCATGTCCTGCGCCACAGGTGCCAGAACCTGGAGGGCCAGATTCGGCTGCGCCTCGCGAAATATATCAACGACCCCACAACCCTGGCCAAGTACATGCCGCTGGTCAACTACTACCTGCAGGGCGCTGGCGGCAGCCTGGTGGCGGTCATCAAGACGGCCCTCGGCATCGACATCCCCAAGCTGCTGTCGCACATGCACGACACACGCGACCAGATCCTCGATGTGAGTGCCTCTGCCACGACCCAAAGAAACGGAGATCACATTATCACGTACAGTAGCCTTGCGCCACAACTGTGTCAACGGCAGGGATGACGCCGCGTGTGGCGGTGCTCTGCTGCTGAAAGCAAATGGGGGCGCGTCCAAGAGCGGTTCAGCAAGTGCAGTAAGCTTTCGGCAGGACTGAGGAATGTGCGCCGCCACGAACAGGCTGATCGGCGCCGGCTGTCTGTCGGCTCGGATGTGCAAGAATAAACGTGCAAGACTAATGATGAGTAATGATGAACGACTCCCGGCACGGCTGACGGCGGCTGCTGTCCTCGTGTTTCAGAACGTTGCGGCAGGGTACACGTTACGCGCGGCGCCGCTGTCGGTCGTCGCGGCGGTGGAAGTCGTCGCCGGCCTACTGGAGGCGCGCGTGAACACCGCCATCACCCTGCTGTCCTACAAACAGGCGAGTCAAATTGGCAAGTCAAATTGGAAATGCTCCAATCAATCCAAACCTGACTCCATAAGAGATTGCCGTCCTACTGGCTATTCGAGGCGCGCGTGACCAGCGCTCACCACCCTCCTATCCTACAAACAGGCGAGGCAGTATCCACTTTGAGTGTGTGTTGAATTGACTGAGGCGCACGGCGCATGTGCCATGACGTCTGTAGAGTGAAGAAGGCAGTTGCTGCTGACATCGCAGCGAGGTACCTTTGCTCCCTTTGGGCGTCAAGTCACTGCATGACATCGCCCTCTAGGAGATTCAGTGGTGTCGCGCTGGTTTTGGCCTTTTCGGTAGGGCATGTTTGCATGTCCATTTGAGATTGAAGGGCCCAAAAGGGCCCAGAAACCCAGCGACCAGTTGCCGCAGGGCGCTTTGAGACGAACCCGCTTCCTCAAGCTCTGCAGGCGCACCCGCTGTATGTCAGCACAAAGGGCTTCCTCTGCTGCCGCACGCTCAACCTCATCGGCGACCTGTGGTTTGCGGTCTGGCTGGGGGCGATTGTGGCGGTGCTCCTGCTGCTGTGCCTCTTCCACTACATCGCCCGCCTGGACCGGCTGCCACCCCGAGCGTGAGCCCCTCAATAAAACCCATAAAAACTTCATACTTTGCCCCACACCGGTCGAGCCTGCTCGACTGAGCGCGCCTGACCGTCTGCAGCCCACGGGCCGAGGCATCCACTGTGTGAACACTCCACATGGGTCTATTGGCGAGGAGGCTGTACTGTTGGGACATGGCAAGGCGCAGCATGACGCATCGTCTGCGCCTTTTGCAGTCAGAAGCGCCATCATGCGTTTGCCACCATGTCGATGAAAGAGGCGGCGGACACGGCTCGGATTCGAGCGCGGCCTAACCAACGCGCCGTGCTGCTGCCGCCATTATTCCCAGACATTCACAAGCTTTCATCACAATTGCAAAGCTGTTCAAATGATCTACCAGCAGTGCTGCGGCTGCGGACGGCGCACGCGGCGCGAGTTTGAGCGTGGCCGGACGGCAGTCTGCTGCTGCCGCCACTATCTGGACAGTCTCTTTCATGATTACATTCTGACCTATCAGATGGTCTCTTGACAGGTGCTGCGGCTGCGGGCGGAGGACGCGACGCGAGTTCGAGCGCGGACCGGACGGCGGTCCGCTACTGGCGCCGCTAGGCCGGAACAGAAAGGGGCGAAAAGGTGGTCCCAACGGCGCCATCGTCAGCGGCTGGCCGGAGACGCTGCCCGTCACGCCGCTCGGCGGCAAGAAGTGAGCGCTTCGAAAAACCTCGATCTCTTCCCTTCGTACTTGTATGAGTTTGATCGTGACCAGTATGGTGTACCGTCGTCAGCGGCTGGCCGGAGATGCTGGCCTCCACGCTGCACGGAGGCCGAAAGTGAGTGGCTCGGCAAGCCTCAACGTTGCAGATGATTGCTCAAGCCCAGCTGCACAACCACAATGCGGCTGCTTCTTCACATGGCTATCTGGGACGCGGCTGTTCTTGTTGCTGTGCTGCTGCTGCTGCTGCTGCTGCTGCTGCTGCTGCTGCTGCTGCTGCTGCTGCTGCTGCTGCTGCTGCTGCTGCTCACGCGCCAGCCGCTCAGGCATAGGCCCGAACGAGCTGGCAAATTAAGTAAGCAGCGTTCGATGAAGTACCTCTGACCCACTGCAGGGGCGCCTTCGACGGCGGCAGCACCGGCGGCAGTGGCGGCATCCCCGCGGTGCTGGCGCCGCCCGTGCTGCAGGGTTTAAGCCGCGCCGGCAGCGACGCTAGCGCTGCCTCCGGCCGGCCGCTGCTGCCGTACGAGCAGGATTCGGGTTCGATACCAGGCACCCCATCGGCGGTCAGCATTGCCGCCGACGGGCGAGCCGCCAGCACCCTCAGCATCCTCGGCGGCGGCGGCGTCAGCGGCGGCATGATGCTGCCGCACCCAGCGGCCCAAACGAGCTCGGGTGCTGTCTCCGACAGCGGCGGCGCGCCGCGGCGGCGGTCGCTGTTTTCGGCGATCCCGCGGCTCAAGCCCAGTCCGGCGGGGGCGGCAGAAGGAAGCAGCACGGCTGCGACTACCAGCCGCACCAACTACTTTGCGGCCATCCCGCAGATGGGCGCCAGCGTGGGACGGGCGCTCAAAAAGACGCTTTCAGGTACACCTTCGCTCCTGACGCGCCTTCCTCTCGAGTGAAACTGGGGCCCTCAGGTCCTGAGGTGCTCACACGTTCTGCTGTCCTGCTCGCTCATCTAGAAGCCTGCTTCTGCATGTCGTCGTGTAGACTAGATGGGGAAGCCTCCGCAAAGGCGAACATTCCATGAATCCTGAAAATGCGAGTCTGCTGGATTGTTGCTGCAGGCCCCTCCGCGCCGCCAATGCCGGCGCAACACCTGCCGCCGCGCGCCGCAAAGACCACTGGCGCCGCCGAATTTGCGTCCGCCATGCGGAACGACCGCGGCGGCGGCCGCGGCGGCGCCTCGGGCGACGGCGGCCGCTACGGCGGCTTTGGCGGCGGCGCCGGTGCCGGCGGCGGACTCAGCGGCGGTGGCGCCGGCATTCCGCCAATTCGCGGCAACGGAGGCGGCGGCAGCCCCAGCAGCCCACGACCCCTGGGAGGCGAGCTTCCGGGCGCGTCCGGCGGCACCGCCTGGGGCCGGCCGTTCTACCCTACTCCAACCTACGGCTCCGGAACCGCGTTCCTGAATAGCTATGCTAATGAGAGTGCAGCCAGCGGCGGAGGCGGCGGTTATGGTGGCGGCGGCGGCGGCTTCGGCGCCGCATTCTGCGGCACAGACAGCCCGCGCGCACAGCTTCTCGGCCGCAGCGAAGCATACAATGTACTGCCCGCCTCTTGACATCGTCCGCACAGCGGCCCGACTTTGTCCTGAAGTTGTTACATGATGTCTTCCAATGCGCGTCAGTCGTCCCGTCAACGTTGCCTCGGTGGCCGCGAGAGCACCCAAATTAGTGAGGTGACACTGACGGGTCTCGCTTCTCCATCCGCAGGGGCTTGGCACTTGATCTGCGGCTGCAGCAGACCATGGAGATGCTGCTGCCGCGCTTCTGTAGCAGGGGCAAAACCTACAAGCACTTATGGTGCCAGCGCTCAGCACATGTCATTGCACATTTGTTCGAGATGTTGCTGCTGGCAGGGTACTGCAGACTGCAGGTGTACGACAGCAGTGGTATCAGATATTGTGAAATGGTGCAGTGCTTCATGCAACTGCAATCGGCGTTGTGGAATGCGCTTGAGTAGAATCTCTCATATGATTTGAGTAAAGCTAGCGCCGGCCGCGCCGGAAAATTGACATGCACGCTGAACTCATGCATGGCAATGCGGTATGTTGAGCTGCCAAAAGCGAGTAATGATTCAGAATGTCTTACGCGCACAATGACAGCAAGCAACTGACATTAATGCTGGGAGTCTACTTCACACGTCGATCCTCGATGACTCGTTGAATCAGCTTCCGCTTGAATGCATCCGAAGCCTCTCGATCCTCGGACTGACATTCACTTGCTCATTGCTCTCCAGTCTCACAACTTCTTCACACATATTGTTCGAGCCTTGCACAACGCCTCTTCCAAAGCAACGGAGCAAAGGGCCTGCAGCAGCGGAATCCTCGGCGGCGAGCCATCACGGATAAATCCAGCATGGAGAAAGCCAAGGTGAGCAGGAAGCAACAGCATATCAGGCATCGGCCTTCATGTTGCCCAACAGCAATGCTTTCGTTCGACTCTCCAACGCAAGCCGCCGGAATCCCGTCTCGGCGTGCTGGTTTATCCAAGCTCCCTGCACATGTTCATGTTCCGCTGTTTTGCCGTGGCTCAACTATTTTGTCTGCCTGCTGTGCACAGAGTACGGCGGAGCAGCTGAAAGACAAGGCGAAGGAGGTCGCAGAGCGAGTCAAGCCTGACTTCGTTCCGGAAGTGAACAAGGTGCGATCTTTACAATTCGTCGAGACCTTGCTGCGTGCACACGTCGCGACACATGCGTGGGTGCAGTTTCTTGCAACACACGGCCACTCTTACAACACACGGCCAACGCTGCTGGCAGTGCCGAGGCACTGTGAGCCGTCTGCTGGCAGCGGTCGATGTCTCCTGCACTGCTTGAAACCTGCAGTCATGCAGGGGCAGCGCCGCATCTGCACGGCGCTGCATGCTTCACGGCAGCGCTCTTAGTTGATGCACGCACTGAAAAGATGCAGACTTTGAAGCGCCGGTGCCAATCAATCCCTGCGTTTCTGCTGCGCACAGATCAAGGGAGGTGACAAGCTGCTCATCCTGGCAGTGCTGCCCAAGGGCCACGCCGCCGCCAAAAACCCCAAGTGCGTTCATGTTGATCCTTCCTTTCAAACCCACATTACATGTTGGAAGTTGCAGATGACGACCAATGGTCCAGCCGCCGCAAAGTGCGCTTGTCGGAACTCGCATCGTTCCTGGTGTTCCTTGGTTCCTATTGGACGAGGCAGACTGTGCGCGGCAGCATCGCCACACCCATGGGCATGCACGAGCATGGGTGCATGGGAATGGGGAGTGGTGGAGGTCTGCGCATCGCCAGGTACCTACGCTGCTTCGAGAACGCGCTCGGCCTGGCAGACTGGGCGCAGCAGCTCGGCCCCAGTTGAACACGACAGCTTTCCGCCACGAAATGGGTGTGCAGTGACAGAAAGTATGACACACACGCTGTGTGGCGCAGGTACCTGCACTGCGTCGAGAACGCGCTTGGTCTCGCGGATTGGGCGAAGCTGCACGGAGCCACCCTGATTGCCACGGACGACAAGGACAGAACCAACTCGGGTGCGGATCCTTGCATGAGAGTCAGATGCGCTGCATTGCATCGCATTGCGTTGCACAACACATTGCAACGCAACGCAAACGACAGGCCTTTCGTTGCACAGCTGCTGCTGCTGACACCAGGAGCGCTGCAGCCCATGCGAAGTCAAAACACTCGCAGTGAACACATCCTCCGACGGCAAGGTTGCTCAGTGAAGATGTGCCGACGGCGACTTTACCTGGCTGCAGAGTTCGACAAGCAGCTGCCGGACGCGGACGTCATTATCACGACGCCATACTATCCGGTGTATCTGACACGTGAGTGTCCGAAGGCAGCCTGGGGGATATGCATGGATGAGTGCTGCACGCTGCCTGTGCACAGATCAAATAAGCTTGACTGCATGCTGCTCGACAGGCAAGCTCGTGATCCACGAGCCGTGACCATGCAGCATCTGCAGCAGCCCCGAGGCGCACCCCTCTGAACTCTGAACTCTGAACTCGTGCCCATGTGTGTGTGCTGATGAACGTGCACGCATTATGACAGGCGAGCGCCTGGAGAAGGCTAAGAAGTTGCAACTCATCATCAACCTGATGGGCGGCAGGTGCGTATTGTCGTGGTATCTCGAGGTTTGAACTGTCATCCTGCGATCTTGGAGGATCTGCAAGATAGACGCCTCCACAGCCTGCAGCCTCGGATGCTGTCCCACAGGCTCCCCAGCAGTCGCTGCAGGCTGCTGGAATGCAGCTGTGCTCCTGCCACTTGTTACGCCTTGATTTTCATGCCATGCCACTGCAGCGACGACTCTGATCTGCAGGCCAATGCAACCCGTGGGAAGCTCAAAGATCGTCCTGGACACTCAAAAACTCGATCGATAAATGCGGCGGACCGCAGGCCTGCGGTGAGCCTAGGCTCACCGTTGTTGCTGCGGCCCTGAGCATCTTACAAACCCTGAGAAGGGCCATTTTTGGGGAGGTGCTTATATTTTGGAAGTTTTTCAACACTATTTCATGTTTCCTGCGCAGCGACCACATCGACCTGAGCGCCGGTGAAACCTACAGCAATGCTGACAGGCACATTGTTCAAGGTCGATCTCACTGACACAACTGCCATCTCTATGCCGCTGCAGCGACCACATCGACCTGCACGCCGCAGCGGACCGCGAATTCATCACCGTCGTGCTGCCTGAGCCCTGAAAATCTTACTCAAAACCTCAAGCAGTTTCAAATCAGAAAAATGACATTTGTATCTGTTGCCGCTGCAGCGACCACATCGACCTGCACGCCGCAGCGGACCGCAAATTCATCACCGTCGTCGAGCACCCTACAAGATAAACCAAACAACTCGAGCAGAAAACGTCGTTTCTTTCCCGTGCAGCGACCACATCGACCTGCACGCCGCCGCGGACCGCAACCTCACCGTCGTCGTGCTGTCCCGCTCGAGTGCGGAGAGCGTCGCCGAAGACGAAATCATGCGCACGCTCATCATCCTGCGCAACTTCATCCAGGGTGATTGCTCGACTGTATTCGCTAGTTCCCAATCTTTGTCGCTTTTCGAACATTGAGTGCGGAGAGTGTCGCCGAAGACGAATTCACGCGCACGCTCTTCATCCTGCGCAACTTCGTCCAGGGGTGCTCCTTCTTTGCATCTTCAGTGTTCCACTTTCCCAGCGTTTCAGATACAAACATGGCCGCGTGACACTCGGAAACTGTCGCTGGTCGCGCCAAACACAGTCAAATATCTAATCTGATTGCTGCTTGTGCGCAGGCTACGAGCAGATCAAGAAGGGGGACTGGGACGTCTCCGCCGCGACTGCAGATTCCTCCGATTTGCGCAACAAGGTGCGTGAAGCAGCTGCGTGAAGCACACGTGAAAACCATGCCCACGTGCGTCTAGAACCGAAAATTAAAATTAAATTTATAGAATTTATTTATAATTTCGATTAATCATTGATGAAGCTGGAAATGCAGGTGGTGGGCACCCTGGGCGCCGGCAAGGTCGGCACCGCGCTGATGACACGCCTGAAGCAGCACTGGGAGACCGAGAAGCTGGTGTACCATGGTAGGCTTTGCACGACTTCGGCGGAAGTCATGCATGTCTCTCTGTACCTCATATTGCGGCCTTTATCTGACTTGGAAATGGAATGCCCGATCCGAGCTGGCCTGTGCTGCACAGCGAGACCTGGCTAGCCTCATTCAACTTGTCTCGACTGTGCTGAGGCTTTCAGCGGCCACGAAAATCTTGATTTGCCGCTGCCGCTGCCGCTGCCGCAGACACCGAGCGCAACTCGCACCTGGATCACAACGGCGTCAAATTTTGCGGCGATTTCGACGGCTTCCTGGCCTGCTGCGACGTGGTGCGAATTTAATTGGAATTTGGACATGTCGATTGCCCCACATTGGCCAATTATTTTCGGTGCCAGGATGGCGAGTCGCATAGTAGTTCGCCCCCTGTGTATAACAGAATAAAACCAATCCTGGCCCTCCTTGCGACGAAACCAATATCCAGCTCTGCTTTCTGCAGACGGTGGTCAACGTACCACTGACACTCGAATTACGTGGCACATCTCAGACGCATCTGAGCTTCACACTCACATTGTTCCCACTGTTGTCCGCAGGTGGTGGTCGATGTGCCGCTGATCTCAAAAGACGCCCGGCCTGTTCATCCCCGGAGACCTTCGACAGGTCACCAACCTCCTCCTGCAGAGGCATGATTGTTGTTTTGACTGAAAGGGATTTGCTGCGCAGGTGGTGATTAATGTGCCACTGACCTCCAAGACGCGCGGCCTGTTCAACGAGCAGACCATCGGCAAGATGAAGAAGGGGGCCGTCCTGGCGAGCCTTTTCTCTCCTTTTCCTCCATTTGACTTCCCAAATATATTGTTGTCTTGAGCCAGGAACACTATGTCTCGTGGCGGACCGTTGTCTTGTGCACAAAACCATGTTGCGGCTGCATGTGAAAAGATGCAAGCTTCTCATCGTGGGTGATGATGCTGCAGCGCTGCTTCTTCTGATACGCTGCTATGTGACGCTGCAGATCAACGACGCGCGCGCGTCCATCTGCGACACGAACGCTGTCGTGAAGGCCCTGGAGTCTGGTCACCTCAAGGCGCGTTTCTCATTGCAAGCTAAACAGAAATGACAATTTGGGTGGACGAATTGTCATGTCAGCAGTGCCCCTCCCAAGGCGCCCATGGTGTAAACCACATCTGTCGTGAAGCTTCCGAGTGCCCTGGTGCACGCCTCGGCCCAAGACACCACCGAAATGTCGTTCCATGATCCTGCGCAGAACTTTGTGTGACGCCAGAGCAGTCCGTTGATTGCACTCTTCTACAGCAGGGGTACGGCGGTGACACGTGGCCGGAGGAGCCACCACCGAAGAACCACGTGTGGCGCACGATGCCGCACAACGCGATGACGCCGCACATGGCGGGCCTGACTATTTCCTGCCAGGCAAGCCGAACTGAGCTCCCTGTCGAGTTGCTTTTCAGTGACTGAAAAGCTGCCTCATTCTGTGGACGATGCACCGGCACCATTGCAGGTGCAGTCAGCAGCCAATCTGCTGTCTCCTTTAGATCTTGACCAATCACCGCCAACGGCGGCACTGTCCGCATCACAACCAGCAGCCGCACAATGTGGCACAAGGTGATAGTTACTGTTGTTCTTCTACTTATCAGTTCGTTTCGCTTCGCAGGAGCGCTACTCCGAGGAGGCGCGCCTGGTGCTGTCGCGCTTCACCACCAAGGAGGCCTTCCCAGACAAGGAGGACATCCTGGTGGATCACGGCAAGATCCTCAAGGCGTACGACTGAGCGGGTCACCTCAAGCAAGCAGGCAACCCGGAAGCCCGATAACATGAGAGGCGCAATCGAGCATGGTGCATCGTGCGGGATGGTGTGGGATGGTGATCGGTAGCTCTGGCGCAACTTAGGTGACGAGATAGGGTGGAGATACAGAACACGAATGATGCAGAAGTGATTGTGGTTTTCTAAAATGCGAAGCGGGTATATGATGAGGATATGGCATCGACTTTTTGCATTGCAGCGCTGTCAGGTTGAGAGAAGATACAGGTTAGAAGACGCGGCAGGCGACGCATAATTGGAAAGATTGTTCATCGTTGCTTCAAGTACCCGAACGTCGATATGAAACACATGTTGTAAGTTGCTACCAGCATCTGCACTCTACCGCTGCATTGGTTCCGCCGCATCGTTCAGCAGAGTAACAGCTGGTCGGCGGTAGGTCGAGTTGCAGCATGTGTGAGACCGCAAGCTGCTAATGTGTGTAGGTTCTAATCTCAGCTGATCATGATGCCTAGTATTGTCACCATTCGTGCCCAAACCGCTTGAGCTCATCTAGACCACAGTCCTCCGCGTGCAAATTATTCGGCGGTCGATCAGTCCATTCTGCGTCATCGCATGCAAACCCCGTATCCCCCGCGTGACTGCCATTGGCAAGTGCGGGTTCAAAGCGACGAGGTGCTCAGACTTTTTGACAAGCTGTTCGGCCGGCTGACAAGGATGGCTTCGTCTCTCACCGGTAAGGCCAAGGTCATTCCAATTCCCTCAGCTGTTTGATGTGCATCCGCAATGCATGGTATCGTGTGCACTTTTTGTTGGTCAAATTTGGACTCGACGAAATTTCCGGCTGCCTTGCTCTCATCAGCTGCATGTGGCTTCCTGCACTCCTGTTGCACTGCGACTGTGCACAGCTCCAAGTGCAGCGGTCGACCAGTAGAGCTTGGAAGTACATGTGGAAACACAGCGCCATCTGTACACATGTGGATGGCACCTGCATGACCGCAGCTGTTGTGTCGCGACTGTGCAGGCGGTGGCGGATCCGGAGCAGGGTGCCGACAAAGAAGCACAGCAAGTGTCTGCAGGCACGCACAAGTGGCGGCATCGCTGCATCTGTGAAATGTGACGGCAGCTTGATAAATTCTCACCTGCAGGCGGTGGCGGAGCAGATGTGGCGGAAGGCCAAGGATGCGGTGGAACTTGTCATGCCCGGCTGCCACATACAACGTCAAGTCCAACAAGGTGTGCAGCTTGTCTCACAGCGGCATGCATGCCAACATCAACACACTGGTAGAATTTCTTCTTGCTGCGGTGGTCACCTGTGACAACGTCAAGACGAGCACGGTATGGTGTTGCCTGACAGCTGCAATCCTGCAAGGCAAGTGGAGAACCAAAGAAGCATTTCAGTAGCAGGCGCACGCTCGCCGCTGGCCAGTAGGTTAGGTTTTGCTGCGTGCCGTCGCCTTGTGAGCCTTCTGCAAATCTGTCAGTCGAGCATTGTTCGTTGTGCCTGTGCAGATCAACGGCGGCAACAAGCTGTTCGTGCTGGCGGTGCTGCCCTGCGGCGGCCCCGCTGCCCAGAACCCGCAAGTGCTTTGGCAGCAATGCATGCTGCATGAAACGCTGCCTTGCATAAATGTGCATCGTATGGCCTTCAGCGCATTTGCTGAAGCCCTCCTGCCGTTACGAACGCCTGATGAGAGATACGATCTGACTTAACAGCCAAACTCGAAATGTTTGTTGCTGAATTTTTCTCTGTCACATGCTGCAGTACCTAAACTGCGTGGAGCATGCGCTGGGGCTGGGAGACTGGGCGAAGCTACACGGCGCGACTCTGCTGGCCATCAACGACAAGGACCGCCACAACAGCAGTGCGGCCCCGCCCCCTTTCTTGTTCTCTTTCGTTCTTCTCGATTGGCTTTGTGGAGCATTGCACGCACAGCCATGCCACGCAGACAGCACTTTCGGCTTGACAGGCGATGCCGCATGTCCTCCACTGTTTTGAGAAAGATATCGCTATGCATTGTGTGCCGCTGTCTTTCTCACCTTCAGCGCAGGCACACGTCTTTGGCATCCTGGCCTGCGCCTGACGGTGTCCTGTCTGAAAGGTTTAAGGTTCCCAGACTGCTTTATTCTTGCCTCTGCAGCTTCCGACAATCACCTGCCAGAGACAGACATCGTCATCACCACGGTGCCGTCGGCGCGCTTTCTGCTACTGTGTTCTGAAGGCTCTGATCCGTCATTTCCACGCATGTCAAGAAGGCGTCTTTCAGAAGGCAAGCCCTTATAGCTGTTGTTTAAAGGCTTGAAAGCAATTTTCTTCATGTCCCCCTTCTGCAGCCCTTCCACCCAGCATACGTGACCCGTCAGCGCACTTGACTCCTCGCTGCTGCTGCTGGTGCTGCTGCTGCTGCTGCTTGCCATCTATCATCGCAACTGCCGTCATCGGAAGCCATTTCGTGCACCAGTGATGCAGCCATGCGTCCACGTATGCTTCCGAGCTGAAAATGATGTACAAAAGACGAGCTGGTGATCCCTGGTGTCAGGTATGCTTGCGCTGCTCCAACAGGTGAACGCATCGAGAAGGCCAAGCGGCTCAAGCTCGTCATCAGCGCCGGCGTCGGCAGGTGCGCACAGCAGCTTTCATCACCCTGCAGCTTTTTCGTGTGCCTGAAACGTTTCAGTCAACGTTAACGGCAGGTGCCTTAAAAGGGCGCTGCAGCGGGTGTCTGAGCAGGAGGTAGTTGCTGTGCCTGGAGGTAGTTCAGAAGCCCAGCTGTGACCCGACATTACTACCTTTTATGCAGCGACCACATCGACCTGCACGCCGCTGCAGACCACAACCTCACCGTTGTGGAGTGAGACTAGTAAATTTTCCAGATGGCTTATAGGGGTTCACAGGTCACCTCTGCATCGACTGAGTATCTGCTAGGGTCGTTGCTGCCCTATGAGCCAATTGTGGCAGCGACTCGGAATTCGCTGTCCATGCAGCTGGGATACAGAGTCCACGTACTGCCAAGTCCGTCTGGATCTGTTTTGCTCTAGCAGTATCATTCCGACGAGGCTGCCAGCTGTTGCCGCTGCTTCTTCTGATGCGATAGACTGGCGTAAAAAGTAGCACGGACTCGGTGGCGGAAGATGAGATCATGCGCGTGCTGGTCCTCCTGCGCAACTAGCAAGTCTCTTGAGTTTCAATACATATCGCTTGCAAAAGCAGCATTACTGATATCGGCTTCCATTTTTGCAGCAGCTCTATTACGCGAAGGCGTGCCTTGATCCTGACGGCAAAGTCGAACTGTGTTGAAATGACAACTGTCTGAAATATTGCCGCTTCTTCCGCACGGATTTGAGCGGTCGAACGCGTTTGAGCGCAGCACGGCTGCGTCGACGGCATGAAGACTTGGCTGTGGATGGGCAAGGAGGCGGTGGTGGAGGAGTGGTACATCGTGCGGAGAGGGAAGCTTGGGTCTGCATACACGTGAAAATGCGGCAAACTGTGCGTATGTAGAGAAGGCAGGGCTGCACCTGCTGTACGGCTGCGCCGCTGCGACACTGCACGCCTGGCTGTAATCGGCAGGCTTTCAGCAATCTAGCCCTGTGTGAAACTTTGGCAGTTGATGTACTAAAGGATGCTCGTATCTTGAACTTGAAAATGGATTGCAGGCAGCTGAATGCATTGCACACTTCGAACACATTTGTGACATGCTGTGCTCGAGCGATTGCAGCTGCTCTATTTTGTATTCTTGGTTTCGATTGCGATGCAAATTGCTTTTGAACGCTGTGGGCTTAAACGTATGTTCAGGTCGTCAAGTGAATGCGGTGCCGATGTTGAGAAGCAGCTGCTGCTCCCACCTGACTCAAGCCCGCTGACAATTTATTTGGCGGCGTTTTCCAGCTCCTGTATCATATGGACAACTGATTTGATGCCAGCGACGAGGTGGGCCACGCGTGTTGGGACAGGTTCCTGGTTGTCGATCTTTCGAGCGAGCAGCGGCAAATTTAGCCGCAATGAGAGCATATAAATATTCGATGGCAGATCTTGACCAGATTGCAATCTGTCAAACTTGTACTACTATCTACTACTATTCAAAGATTCATGGTGCATTGCCTATGACAAGAGCTCATCTGGAACTTCCGCAGCAACGAACTTCGAGTCTTGTCGTTCGTGCCTTGCTCCCTGGTGGTGTTCGGGCGTGCGGATCTGCAACAGACTTTTGACGACAAGTGACCCCGTCGGTACCTTGACTCCAGCTCAGCGCTGCTTCACCGGCTTGCACGCAGGTTGAAATTCCGAGCGAGGCAAGTTCCCTAACAAACTCATCAGCGGACAACGCAGCGGCTGAAGGGTTGCAAGGCTCGTCCTCTGCCAGTCCAAGAAATGCCTTTCTTTGGCAAAGGAAAGGTCAGTCCGGCTCACCCTGCCACTTCTGACACAACTCGGGGTCAGCTGACCTGGCAGCCACGAGCAGGTGGCCTGTAGCACGGCAGGAGATGATGCATGTTGACAGATTGAGCCAGCATATGGCATGAACCAAATGGGCTTCCACAGGCCTGCCATTCGCTCATCGGCTCAAAAACACCCAAGGAAAACGAAGCGGAAGTCACTGCGCAGCTTGGGACACGGCGATGGCAGCAGAATTCGAATGTAATGTCCTCAATTCGCGCAGGCGGCGGCGGAGCAGATTGCTCAGAAGGCCAAGCACGCCTCGTCGGGCCATGCTGACAAGGTGCCGGAATGCTCCTTCTGGAAAGCTTTCGCCGCCGGCGCTGTGACTAAGCGTGCTGCACACTGGCCAAATGCGGACAGGCCTTCATTGTCTGACCGCCCTGCCAACTCTGCCATTGGCAGCCGGAAGGGCAGAGCAGGGGCGGCACAGGACAAGGTGCACTGCAAAGTTCCTCACAATACTCGTCGAAAAGCAACAATGAAACCATCCATAATGCACCGATGTAGGATGCGGGCGGCAACGGCAAGCTGCACGTGCTGGCGGTGCTGCCACGGGGCGGCCACGCCAGGAAAGACCCTGAGGTATAGATGATATATAATATATATTTTACAGATATATGCACGGCAGGCAGCTCGAAACAAAAAGGAGGCGTCTTTTCAATCTGCTTTGTGGGCGCTGGGCAGTGCCTCCTAAAAAATTGCGTTGCTATTATATACCATTAGAAAAATTTTGGAGCTTTTGCTTCCTGAGACTCCCACAGAATGCTGGCAACTTGCTTTCGCGGCACACCTCCTCGATCCTGCGGGGCCTGCCGCTGCTGTTCCACGATGGGCCACTTTGCAACCCTCGTGCGTTTCGACACCCTCGAGATTGTGAGAATCTCGATGAGAGCATGGTGCAGCCCACCTGCTGCCGCGCGTTGGAGTGTGCTTTGTTCATCTGCAAGCTTTTGTTGAACCATGCATGGTGCAGCACACCTGCTGCGTGGAGCACGCATATGCGCTGGGCCTGACAGACTGGGCCAAAGGAGCACGGCGCTTGAGATGAAGGCCACAGTTCATTTGTAAGTGTGAAAATGTTGACTTTCTCCAAATGCAGTACACCTGCTGTGTGGAACACGCGCTGGGCCTGACGAACTGGGCCAAGCAGCACGGCATTGCGCTGCTGGCCACCAACGACAAATCCCCGCCGCACTCCAGTGAGTCCCGCCATCACCATCACTCACCAGATGCAACATGGCGTCAGAAGCATCTGCGATCTGGGGGGAGGGTGGTAAGGGAGTTGATGAAAGCGATGGAAAAGTGAACCTCTGACATGAAGGCTGTTGTGGAAATCGAAATAAATTCTACTTGTAATCCACAATCATGCTGGAAAGATTGCCGAGGCAATCGAAAGCGCGGGCAATAGTGTGGATATAAGGTGCTCATTGAGCAGAGGGACGGAAGGCCGGGCCGCTTTGACAGGAACAGTCGTTCAAACCGAAATGCTATCTTGCCGCACCTGCAGAGTTGGACAAGCACCTCGCCGAGACTGACATCCTGATCACCACGGTGTGCTCCCAACTGTTGGCTGCTTGATGGCACATGCTTGGTGACGCACAACTGTATATATAAGCATGACATTCACCATTTCGTATTACCTGCCGCCTGACTCACGTCAACACGAAATTTCACATTTCCTGTGGTGCAGCCCTTCCACCCGGCCTACATGACCCGTGCGTGCCCCCGCAACTTTCAACACTTGCTCTCCATCATATGATTGTGTGCTTGCCTGCCAGCCCCACTCCATACAGTAGCGTACGATGCTGATCTCCTGCCGTTGACGGTGACCGATCCTGCGCCTGTGCAATTGCGCAATTGCAGAGGCACAGGAGGAAAATTCAATCTCTACAAATTCAAGCTTCAAGGTTGCAGTGCGTGCTATGTACAGGGCATTCCTGCGCCTGTGCAATTGCGCAGGCGCACGAGGAAAACTTGATTAGTTTCTACAAATTCATGCCTCACGGATTCAATTTGTGTTTTGCTGCTTGCATCTACAGGAGACCGCATCGAGAAGGCCAGCAAGCTGAAGCTCATCATCAACGCCGGCGTTGGCAGGTAAGCCATATAGCCAGCAGCGTAGGTTTGATATCAGTGCCACTGCAGCCTCATCATCTGAGCACAACAGCATGCTAACTCGTGTATACTGAGTCATCATGATCTGCGCTGCCTCGTCCACGATCGAGTGTCGCCCGCTCTCCCATCAGTTGGCTTGGGCATGCAGCTGTTGTGACAGCAAGTAGAGGCCCAGATGTTGACGGTCACGTGCTCATGCGCAGTGGCCACATCGACCTGCACGCCGCCGCCGAGCACAACATTACCGTCGCAGAGATCACCGGTGCTGCCAGAATAACAGACATTGTGTGTTCGTGCTTGATAAAAACGCTGCCTTGACAACCTTCGTGCCTTTTCTTGCAAGGATGAAGTGTCGTTGCGATGCTGACGGAACTGCATCGAATGCCTGCATCCAGCAACCAGAAGCTGTCGTGCTTCAGGGCGGGGCTGTTCAACTGTGATGCATCAGTGCCACGATGGCGGTGGTATTGCGTCTTGGCAACATTCACAGCGCTTTATGCTCCAGGTGTGCAGGCAGTGACGCAGACTCCGCGGCAAAGGACAAGATCACACGCCCTGTCGTCATCATATGCACAGTTCATGAGTTCTTTTGCGCTGCTGGCGCAGGCAGTGACGCGGACTCCGTGGCGGAGGACGAGATCATGCGCATCCTCGTCATCATGCGCAACTTCCTCCCTGGTGCGCTTTCGCAAAGATTCTGAACCGCTGTCCTTTGAATGCGCAGCCTTTCTCGTATTGAACTTTGGCAGTTTGGGCATGTAAAGTTTTCACATAACAATGAAAATGTGCCAGGGCATGCTTCATGCTGGGCTGAGCGTGCGCCTGTGTCTGGACCGCTGGATGGCGGAGGAGCTTGGCTTTCTGGTTTTTGACGCCAGCTTCCTTTGAAATCAAAACCTGACATCCAGCTTGATGCTTGATCATCTGCAGGAGGGCGTGCGCCTGTGTCTGGACGCTGGCTGACGCGCAAGCTCCGGTTCGCCTATGCATAAATCCAGAACTCATCGACACCTCAGCAACCTGAATTTTCTTTCACAAGACGCAGGCCTGCTGCTCGGAGTGCGTCCGCCTGTGCTTGGACGCCTGGCTGGCGGGCGAGACTTACGTCTCACCAAAAGATGAGATGTCATGCAGAGTACAGAATCCGAACTCCGTCTTGCTCCCCCAAATGCAGGCCTGCCACGCGGAGGGCGTGCGCCTGTGCCTGGACGCTCGGCTGGTTGGGGAACTTTGGTTCAACTGACTGTCGCGTTCGAAGTGCCTCACAATGTGCGTTTCGGTTATCTCAAAGAGTGCCCTGCCATAGGCCAAATATGCGGAGGGCGTGCGCCTGTGCCTGGACGCCTGGCTGACGGGGGAGGCGCTGCCGGTGGACTACTACATCGTGCGCGACGGCCAGCTGGCGCCTGCGTACTGCTGAAGCGGGCAACAACGAAATCCAGATGGTGCATGCATGCGGAATGATAGGAGGGGCGTTCTGACCGGCGTATAGGCGGCGCAACCTGGCGGCGTGTTGCCTGGATGTCCAGCGCTGATGAACGTGGGCAGCGGGTGCGCATGTTGCCGCGCAAGTTGGGTCTCAGGGCTGCAGAAACGAAACAGGAAGCAGGGTTGAAAGGGGAGAACTTCCTGCGAAGAGCAGAGAATGAAGATGGGAAACTGGGTGTTGTCACGTGTCGGCGGTGGCGTGCACCCGCTTGCGTGCACGAGGTCTTGTACGATGGGAGATTTTGTCATCATTATGTTTTGTCTTTCAGATTACGTTTCAGCTCGCACCGTCGAACTCTTATCATGTCTCCAGCTGTAGGCTAACCTCAACTAATTGCCAATGTGGCGCCGGCCAACAATCTCGCAAGCATCTTGGTTGCACCTTGCTTGGTTTGAGCCCAACTTTTCCAGCGATGACAAGTCCGTGTGCTCCAGCGATAACAAATGCGTGTGCAGTCACGTTCACACACCTTTGGGACTCCCAACACACCTGGGGGACTCCCAACACACATGCCGCACCCGCCCTTGTGGGCCTGATCCCTGTGGCAGCCCCCACTGTCATCACTGCCGCACGTTAAACGACTCACAGCGCATAGGTGTCACGGACCACCCTCGCTGAGCTCCGGACACGTGGCGGCCAGCGCCGCCTGCCGCGGCAGCCGCAGGCACAGCGGCGCACCCGTCACCGGGTGGTCCAGGCGCAGCTCCACGGCCCACAGCGCCAGCCGCGGCCCCGGAACACTCTGCGCTGATTCCTCTGCCGCGTCTGGCTCACTGTCCTCGTCTCCCGCTGGCCCCACGAAAGATGGCGGACGGGGGCCCTCCGCCGCATCGGCAAACGTGTCTGCGCGCCCTGCCGTCGCCGGCCCTGCTGCCGCAGCTTCAGCTGCAGGACCATCAGCGGCAGCGCCAGCCGCCGAGACGCTGCCGACTGCCGAGGCGCCGACGACCCCCGAGGCGCTGCCTGCCGCCACTGCGTTGCCGGCAACGCTGCCAGACTGCAGCACTGCGCCATCGCCCCGCGCCGCCCGCCGGCCAGCGGCGGCAGCAGCGGAAGCAGCCACGGCGGCAGGCAGGCCGCCAGTGTGCGTGGTGTCGCCCCAGATGGGGTGTCCCCTGCGCGCCAGGTGGCGCCGCAGCTGGTGCCGCCGGCCTGCGCGTGGGAGTGAGCAATCGGACTTTCAGCTCTGAAAACGGCGGGAGACGTGCGGCCGCAGCTGTTGAGCATCCTGCAATGCTAGGCAGTCTTCTCGTGCTGCCGGTGTCACATAGTCAGAGAGCAGACCTGCACGAAATTCGTACTCTCTGGACGTATTGCGGCGGGTGTTCCAGTCAACACACCTGTGTGCGGCCACAGGTCTAGAATGGTGACATCCTGCTCCGCATGTCGTGACCTGTCGTGCCGCGCAGCATCGCCGCTGCCGCCGGCCACTACTGGTGCAGCCTGGCCGCCGCCCTGCCGCCCTTCTGCATCCGTAGATTGCGCTGCCGTTCGCCGCTGCGTCACCATCACAGACCGCACCGCCAACGATTGCGCCGCTGCTGGCTGCCAAGGCGGCAGCGGCGGCGGAAGGGGCCGCCTGCGCCGTGGCCATGACATGAGCAGGAAGGTGCGCAACAGCCGCCCACCGCGTCACAGCCGGCTTGCCGCTGATAGGCTCGTCGATCTCGCCGCTGCCCTCCATGCGGCCATACACCGCCGCCCGGTACCGCTTCTGCACCTTCCTGTCGTGCAGAATGTGCAGGCGGTGAGTATCACGAGCAGCAGCCCGCCTGCGGGCGCGTCCAGCCTTCTTGCAATTCCTTCTCAGAATTTGAAAACACGAAAAAATTCACCTTTCTGCAAAGGCGCGGGTGAGGCCGCGCAGGCCGGGCAGCGACTTTCCGGCCAGCAGCAGCCCGCCGGTGGGCGCGTCTAAGCGATGCGCGTGGCGCGGCCGTGACAGCACGCCCGGGGCGGCGGCGGGAGGCTGGCAGCTGACCAGCAGCCGGCTGTAGGCGTCCAGCGGGCCGCCGCGGCAGTTGCTGGAGGCCTGCAGCAGATACAAGGGAATTGCGTGTCGGGGTTTTGCTGATGGCGTTGCAGCGGCGAGGCTGGCCAGCACCGATTCTGAAGGCCTCCATAATAAAGCTGCGGCACGCATTAACCACCACTGAACCAACACCACTGAATGTACTCCGCACTTCGAGAGAACGACCGAGAGAATGACGGCTGTTGCGCATTGAACTCCCCACCTGGGTGGCGATGCCCTGCGGCTTGACGATGCAGGCGATGTGGTCATCTTCGAACACCACCTCCATGGGAGGTATCGACGCCTCGCGGGAACCGCGGACCTGCGGCGGCGCCGGCTGCACCCGCTCCCGCACCTCCAGCAGCTGTCCCGGCCGCACCGTCCTGCGCGAAGAAAGAAGAGCGTCGTCAGCAAACATGCTTTCGATATAAATCTGCACAAAGCCACGGCCCGGTATCAGTGGCGGCGCCGGCTGCACCCGCTCCCGCACCTCCAGCAGCTGCCCAGGACCACCTGTCCTGCGCGAAGCAGGATCAATAATTGGTGCCGTGACGATGTCGAAAGGGGATGCTGACGTGTCTGTGGGACAGTACAGGTGGCCCCTGCCTGGTGTGCCATTGGGCATGCCAAAGCTGCACCGCACGCCACAGCTGCAGGCCAGCCTGTGACCTGCCACTGAGCTTCCACCATGGTCCGCCACCAAACCAGCCTGTGCGGCGAGGGAGAGTGGCACAGATTGGAGTGAGGCAGGAAACAAAAAAACGGTGCTCAGGGATCTGTGATGTTAGGTTCTTGGAGGCTCATTGCTGCGCCTTTCCAGAGGGTGTTTTGCTCACATGTCCGTCTTAGCCTTGCTGCCGTCGAGCAGGATGTGGCCCCGCCGCACCTCCCGCTTCGCGGCCGTCACCGTTTGAAAGCGCTCCGGCAGCAGCGCCGCCAGGGTGTCTGCCACGCGCGTTTCCCTACCCTGTTCGCCACCGCCATAGTCGCCGGCTGCTGCCGCCGGCACGACGACCGACTCCGTCACACCAAACAGCTTCAGCTGTTTCGGAGCCCGTTTCTTCTGCTGCTTTTGGTGGGGCTCCTGGCTGCTGCTGTTGCCGGCTGGTGCTGCGGCATCGCCCGCTGCCAGCGGTGCGTCGCCAGTGGCCTGTGCGAGACTGCTTCCAGATGCATCGCGCGATGCTGATGCTGCCGTTTGTGCCGCCTGTAGCTGAGCCTTACCGGTAATGGCCGCAGCCACCATGCGCAGGCGCGGGCGGGACACGGCAGCAGACTTGAGCGGCGGCCGTGGCAGTGGCTGGTGCTGCTGGATAAGGATTTGGGTGTCGGAAGCGAGGAGATGTTGGCGCATCAGATGTGCATAAGTATGCAATAGCGTTGCTGCATCGACTGCAGATTAGCCGGATTCACCGACATGCGAGAAAAAAGGTGCTGACTCCAATACTGTTGCTAGACGTGCACGACGAACAGGTGCGTTGCAGAGGATCAGTCGTGACTCACAATGCTATCTGAAGCTGGTCGCTGCTGCAGCTGCATGAAACAAGGGCATTGTGGTAGGAATAACGCAGCCTTGGTCGGGTTTCTTAGAAAAAGCAAAGCACTCCGACAGTCCGGCTTCGTTAAAGTTCCAACGTTCTCCTGCCCGACAAGAAAGGACACGTCCACGAATCTATGTTCTGCAACTCAATAGCAGTGTCCAATCTTCATCACAATTTTCATCAAAATATAATATGTTTGCCGCGGCGGCGGAAGCCGTCCGCAGCAAAACATGACGACACGACGGCGGCAGTGACACTGCTCACATTGTCTAACGATTCAAGTGATAGTTCCCTTAGTATGGCGCTGCCTGTCAACCGGATCGTGCAGATTGTCTCAACCAGAGCCGATCCTGCTCAGAATACGTGCGCCGGCGGCGCACAGCGCACACACTGCTACCGCCAGTGACCTGCCTCGAGCTTTCTGACCCTGAGGCATTGTTGAACCTGAGGGCTCCTGTGGCTCCAGCATGTTTTGAGCTCTGTAAGTCTTCCGGCAGTGCAGGATGTAGCACCACTCCTCCCGCTTGTAATGAGGCTCTCCGCCCTCATTGGAGCCCCTTTCATTTTCCTGCCTTTTTTGCGGGCTTTTTTGTCGGCCGCCTCCTGCTGGGTTTTCCGGTAGGCCGCCTCTTGCTGGGCTTCTTCTTCGTAGGCTTTCTTTTCGTGGGGCGCTTCTGCAAGCGTAAACTTGCCATCGTCAGTTAATCCGCCAGCGTGCCGACCAGCAGGTGCCGGGCTGGTGCAGGGCAGCCATGACCTGTGCATGGAGATCGTGGACACGACCATTCAGGCAGCTGTGCGGGTACAAACCTTTGTGGGAGTTTTGGTGGGCTTCTTAGTGGGCTGTTTAGTGGGCTTCGCAGTGGGCAGAGTCGGGCGAGCTGTGGCCGGCGGTGGCGGCGGCGGCAGCGGCGGGAACGCAACGGCACTCAGCTGCGCCGCGGCCGTGGGGCACCCTGTGAACGGCTGCCCATTGCAGCTGCACGCAGAGAGCGCACGTGAGTGCAATGCCACCGAGATGTGGACTGAGAGCAGACTCATGCGAGAGTACCTGTCCTCCGGGATGCACTCTGCAATATTCCGTCGGCAGTTGAAGACGCCAAGGGTCCCTGCTGGTCTGTGGAGATGCGCAGGCAGATGCAGCATGACACGTTCGTATCTGCGCAAGAGCAAACAATGGACAGCAAAAGGATTCGCAATAATATACCCGCAGCGGTTGCATGTTGCGAGACAGTAGCCGCGTGGCGCCGATGGCTTCGACTCCAGCATGAATGTGGCGCAGCACTGTCCAAAGCCGGCCTGCCAGGCGAAAACGGCGATATCAACAGTGAGAATGCTTGTGTCCTGGTCCAATCAACCGGCGAGAGTAGCTGGCGAAGCAAGAGCAGCAAACGCGACGATCGCTTCGTCTCCAGAGCACTTGCTGTGCGCAGCTGTAGATGCCGGGCTCGGGCGGCGAGTCCTGGCATGCCGCTGTGCAGTTATACGGGAACGGCGACGCCGCGCCCTGTGTCTGCCACTCGACCAGCGCCAACTTTGTCGAGGTAATATTGAGTGGCAAACGTGCTGTGCTGGTGCATTGCATGCGCTCTGCCATGCGGCAGACGATGTGGGCAATGCCAGGACAGCTGTTCTTGGTACAGCGCAAGAGCTTGCATGGTGTACAGCAGCAGGGACGTCGTGTGTGACATATAGCAAAGATGATCAGGCAGGCGGGCCGACTCACCCGCGCCAGTGAGTACGCATTTTGAGTCAGCATTGTCGGTCCGCCTGCCTGCGGTTCAGGAACAATGCAGCTCAGTTCGTTCTGCTCCTGTACAGATGAGGGTGTTCTGCGGGTGTGGAAATGGTGTGCCGCAGGTTTGCCCACTCACAGCGCAGTTTTGCGAACCTACTGCATGGCCTCCATTGGTCGTACCGCATCAAGGCCACGGAGCAAAACCGAACAGGAGAGGATCAAGCACTGATCCTTCCAGCACGCAAGTCAGTCACACCTGGGCGTAGTTGAAATCGAAGTAGTTGTCGTCACCTCGTGCTCACTAGTGAGATTGATGGAATGTACACGCAGAGATAACTGTCGCACGACGCAACCAAGACTTGCGCCTTCGTAACGGTACAATTCTTCCTGTTGACAGCGCTGACAGCTGCGTCTCGTCACTCCTCGTTTGACCCATACCTTGGTACTATCTTTCTTTCGGCGGGGGCAGCAGCGGCACCTCCATGTGGACAAGTTGGGAAGTATAAACGGGTTGGCACCTTGCACAGCGTTTGTCAGTACTGTGCAGCCTTGCCTACGAAGGTCCAGGGCTGATTGGCGGCGCAAGCGATACTTGTTACAATGAAATGGAACACCCAGCTGCGGCAAGAAAATGTATAAGCCTGCTCAAGGTGAATCTGCTCGCTCGGCTTGTACGCACACCTCGCGCATTTCTATTCGCCTCCGAGGCCAGAAAAGAATCGTCTCTGAGGCAAGCCATCTCCTACATTTAAACACTGATCAATCGATGGCTGAAACGCACGCGGGTCGCATTGCTCGCTTCCTCATCGCCTCGCTCGTGATCTGCGCTCCATCTCGACTCGCCAGAGCAATCAGATTGATCGATGGCACAGCCCTCCGCGGCAGAATTTGCACCCCATAGCGCCATGTGCAATTGGCAGCACTCTGCTTCTCTCCCCGCCATGGCCCCGCTCCTGTGGAACGGCCATGAACGACCTCCAATTTCACCACAACATCGCAACGATCACTGTTGGCCTTGCTGCCTCTTCCAGGCCTCGGCGCCTGCCGATGCGCCTGCTGCCGCCGGCTGCTCGCAGTTTTCCGGTTGATCAGCCCGCCTGTGCGCGGCAAGCTGCTGCATCGCCTCGCTGTTGGGGCGCCTCCGCTGCAGCGCCGGGCTAGCTGCCTTGCAGCCTGCGGCCCCCTCAACTTGAAAGCTGCCGCCCGACCCGCAGCCATGCGCCGGCGCCACGCCACGCGACCCGCCTCAGGGTCTAGGGACGGCGGCTCCCTTCTCCCGTCGCTGCCGTCGTCGCAGGAGTGGCGGGCGGGCGCCCTTGCAGCCCAAACGCTGAGCCCGGCCCTGCGCCAGCGCCGCGGCGTTCGGCTTTATGGCCTCGAAGCCCGCCTCAGGGTTTCGAGGTTCTTCATCACTGCAGGCGCGCGCCGTCGTCGTAGGAGTGGCGGCGCGGGCGCTCGCTGCCGCCGGGCGGCGCCTCAGCGGCGCGCCGTCGCGCATCCGCAGCTGCCCGCCGCACCAGGTCGATGGACCTGCGCGGGCGCGACTGCGGCCTCGGCACCTGCAGGGACCCCGGATCCGAAGTCACAATGCGTTTCAACACGGTGGCAGCTGCCATCAGCTGCCGCCCGCAGCTGCCGTCACTCGGAGTCCAGTCTCCCATAGATCCGCCCGCAGCATGTCGGCAGCACCTTCACAACCGAGCCCGCTCTTTCTGGCGCGCATGACAGCTGCAGGTGGGAACAGAATGCGCACCTCGGCGACAGCAGCGGCGACGATAGGGTCGTAGTAGGGACGGCAGACTTGCACGTTCAGCCCCACCAGCCGTTCCAGCCCTGCCGCCAGCTCCCCGGTATCATCCGCCACCAGCTCCGCGCCGATGGAGCGCAGCACCGCCGTCGCCTCCGGCGGGCTCTGTGCACACACAACAAGGGGATTGATCATATAGTGGGGTGGAACAGAAATATGACAAGTAGAGAGAAAGGTTTCAAAAGTCTGCCGCCACCTCCACGCCGGTGCATCGCAGCACGGCCGTCGCCTCCGCCGGGCTCTGCAAATGTGCATTCCAAGAGTCTGCCTACGCGTTTTTTTGGCCAGTCCACAGATTTCTGCAGGCTGCCTGCGTGCGCCTCCTGCGCGCGACACAAGGAGTCCAAAACCTAGAGGCGCCAGGCAGACATGACCAGAACGACAGAGGGCGCTTCTCCAGCTGCGGCAGGTCGGCAACGACGCCATACTCCACCTTCAGGTACACCGGAGTACCAGTGATGTACCTGTGTTGAGCGCGGCAAGCGAAAGGGCCGCCAGTGAAAGGCCGCCACGCTGCAATGCACTTTGTGATTCACCAGGCCGTTGCTGAAAAAAAGAGTGAGAAGGGAAAAGTGAACAACCCAATTTTGATTGCCCTTCCCAGCAGCAGCTGGCGCGGGGCGGCCACAATGCCGCGCTGCACCGATACACCGGATCGTCGGTGCTGAAGATGCAAGACAACCTCAAGAGCGTGAAAACCTTCAATTCCCTCACCTTTTCCAGCAGCAGCAGGCGCAGGGCGGCCACAATGCCGCGCTGCACCTTCTGGTACACAGGGTCGTCGGTGCTGAAGATGCGCGCCAGCAGGCGGCCCACCAGCTCCCGATCGCCGCCGCCTGCGGGGCCGCCGGGCAGCGCTGTCGTCGCGGCGCAGCGCGCCTGATGAGGGCAAACAGAGAAATGTCATCACCAGGATATCAGACCTGCTGGCGGCCCACCAGCCGCCGGTCGCCGCCCCCTGCGGCGCTCCCCAAGCGGGCCCGACGTCCGCCGTGCGTCCAGCCTGGCACTCCAGGAACAACAGATTCGGCAAATCAGAATTGGAGACCACAACAGGATTCAGCAGGCGCCCCGCCAGCTCCCGGCTGTTACCGCCGGCCAGGCCGCCTGGCAGCGCTGTTGTCGCCGCGCAGCGAGCCTGGAGACAGGCAAGGATACTCAGTTTCAGGTCAGAAGTGTGAGGCTTTCTATGAGAGCTCCCGTCCGCCGCCGCCGGCCGGGCCGCCGGCAGCGCCGTCGTTGCCGTGCAGCGCGCCTGGAGCCTGGCAAGGGTACTGAAATCAAGTCAGGAATGTGGCGATGTCAAGCTCTCGGTCGCCACCGCCCGGCGCCGCTTGTTGTGCCGCACTCCAGGAACAACAGATTCGGCAAATCAGAATTGGAGACCACAACCAGATTCAGCAGGCGCCCCGCCAGCTCCCGGCTGTTACCGCCGGCCAGGCCGCCTGGCAGCGCTGTTGTCGCCGCCATGCAGTACGCAGCGAAGCTGTTTCAAGGACTCAAGCTCAGCAATAAACCTCACACGAAGCAGTGGCATTCATCAGAGCAGCTGCATGACCATAGTGCTATTTCATAAGACTCTCAGCAGCGATGGCAAACACAAATCTCCGAGGTCGCAGGTTCCTACCCGTCACTGCTGAAACACACCTGCAGCAGCGCGTCCAGCTCGGCGACGAGGCCGGGCATACTGACGTCCGGCTCCGCCAGCAGCTCGCTGAACCGGTCCCGAACTGCGCCGTAGAACCTGTCGCGCACGATTGAGATGGCTTGTGAAGCAGTCGAACATCTGAGCTGTTCTGGGCTCGGCATGTGGAGCGCGCTGAACCGGTCCCGCACTGCGCCGTTGAGCGTGCCGCACAGGGTTGCGGGTAGCAAGTCAGCACCGACAAGGCATTCCAAAGAGGGTATCTCGCTGTGCAGCAGGCTCTACAGGCAGCAGCAAGCAGCAATAGGGCACGAATGTAATATCAACAGCATCTGATGACACAAGAGGTCCCGACCTGCGGTTTTCCGGGGAGTTGGTCCCAGGCGGCAGGCGCTTCATGGCCAGCAGCTGCGCGGCGATGAGCAGCGCCGCCGCCACCAGCGACAGCCGCTGCAGCTCGTTCTGCGCCGCCACCAGGCGACCCCGATCCAGCAGCAGCGTCTCCGGACACTCTGCTTCCCCGACCGCCACCGGCAGCTACGAGTTCAAGCGCAAGGACTATGACGGAATGACACTGTGCATGTTGAAACACCAGCCAGCGTTGTTGGTCCAGCTGCAGCATCTCAAAGACCTCGCCTTGCCCACCGCCTGGCCCTGGTGGAATCGTGCTGGTTTGTATTCGGCAAAACTTGATCTGCAGGTTCTGCGTTAGGTCGACTGCTGCATCGACACAATGCGCCCAGAGCATCAGTGCGACTGCGATGCGCCAAGCAGAGAGACTGCAGGCTTGCGCTCGTGCAAGCCAGCCAAGGCAGTCTCGTGCAAGCCAGCCAAGGCAGTCACTCGCTGCATGTGTTGGCTGGCCCACTTACTCTGCTCGAGGGGCGTTGCTGGGCGTGGCGCTCACCTGCAGCAGCTGCAGCACGCCCTCGACCACGGCGTCAAAGACGATCTGCGAGCCGCTGACGTGTGCCGGCAGCACATCCTCCTGCAATCACGACGTCAGGAACAGGCTTCAGGGCCTGCAGAAGCCACGTGTTGGTGAGCAAGAGTAACTGTGCAATGCTCCAATGCGAGTTCTGCCGCTTGCCGTCACACCCAGCAGGCAGCTGCGCATGCCGCACTAAGACGCAGGCGCATGAGCCACTGCAGCGGGCCAGCTTCGAATTCAGGGTTTCAATCTGCAGTCCTGTCAAAAGAGGCCGTTCAGCGCACCGTCTGCATGAGGTTTCGCAGCCAGGCGGCGGTCTTTGGCAGCGCCGTGGCCGGGTCGATGCCACGGGGAATCGCGCGCTCAAAGCGCCGCCGCTCATAGTTCACCCCGGAGCGGCTGCCCTGCAGCAGGTCTGCAGCGCAGCGAGAGATCTGATGGGCAGGCCTGAGCAGAGCAGCAAAGGTGTGCAGCTCGAGACGCGGCGCTCGTAGTACCGACACGGGACCGGCTGCGTCTGCGTCGCGGCAGGGAAAGGTCAAGTAACTTGTTGAGCCGAGCAGAGCACGTAGTAGCGATGGCACGCTCGGCGAGTAAGCCGAGCACGGGCTCGTGTGCCTTCAGTGATGAAGGTTGCTAGGACGGCATCGTTTGGGTGTTCTCGCAATGTTGGCGCGGCAAGCGTGCGATACGCTGCATGCGCAGCAGCGCCTGCCCTTGCGAGAACCACCATCGCAGAGCCGTCCCCTCCATACGTCTGGACCCTTGCACTGCCTAACCTGCCCATTCCAGTCGTGAATTGTTAACAAAGGAGGTGACGCACTGCGCAGCATCTCGAGGCGTGCGGCCGCCATGTCCTCCTTGAGCCGTCCGATGCGGTCGAAGACGAATCGCGCTGCGCCAACGACGGCGGACACAAGCTCGGGGACCAGCCTCAGGGCGCCGGCGCCGGCGCCGCCGTTGCCCAGGTTGTTGGCGCTGGCGGAGTGGCTCCCCCGGTGGCTCTATGCGACCAGGGACCGAATCGTCAGCCATTATCTGCAGGCGATCACCGCAGGTGGCTACGGTTCTGGAGAGCCTGGCAAGCTGAACCTGAATGGTGGGCGCATGCCCGGCCCGCCACATGACTGGCGCTCACGCGCAATGAAGCATCCCCACAACCTGCCACCTGGCTGTGGCACACGAAGTGAGTGCATCTCAGGCAAAGCTGTACAAGTTCAATTACGAAGCTGGAGCGTGGCAGCACAAACACAAGGACAAGGCTGCCGGGGCGCGGCGGCGAGGGCCTGTATCTATTGTAAGGTGTGCGGACATTGCGCTGGTACACAGCAGACTGCAGTGCACGAAGCGCAGCTGCACGGGGCCTGGGCTGCCGAGGCGCGGCGGCGAGGGATTGGACATATTTACAAGCAACCGTGTTCGGAGCGGGTGCAAACAGTGGCACCTGCACGAGGCCGGGGCTGCCGAGGCGCGGCGGCGGGGAGCGCGGGCGGCTGGGGTAGGCGCCGCCGCCGGGCGCGGCGCTGGCGGCGGCGGCCACTGATGCCACCGACATCATGTTGTTGGTGTCCAGCCGCGCTGACGCCGTCGCGAAGTTGCTGAGCGCCTGCGAGCATTGGATCTCAGAACACTTCGTGAAAAGGCCACCAATGCCACCGACATCCTGTTGTTGGCGTTCAGCCGTGGGCGGCGCCGTCACGAAGTTGCCGAGCGCCTGCGGGCAAGAATAGTCCTCGAGCAGCAGCCCAATCGATCGCAATGGACATCCCATGAAAGGGGCAAGGGTGCAAAGGCAGTTGGGGGACTAGCCAGCACATCCACGACTACATCACGAGGGCCAAGTTTGCCGTGTGCACGCCAGACCATTTTCCAGCAGCAAAACACAGGCCTCGGCACCATCTTCGTGTGCGACCTTGTGCATGCTGGGTAGCCGAAACCCATAACAGCAGCTCCGGCTTGGCAATGCGTGATCCGAAGCGCGCATGGTGATGACTGCTGCGGTTGCTCGTGTGTGGTTCTGCCACCATTGTGTCATTTTCAAGGCCGTCGCGGCACCACAGCCGCGCATGACTCTGACCATACATCCATAGATCCGGTGCCCCTGCCTCCACAGGCGCACTCAGGGACATGCGGTGCGCGTGATCCAGAACACACCAATGCGGCGTGCGTGACGGCAGACGCCGCCGCGCTGGAGGTGATGCTGCGGGTGCTGCCGGCGACGGAACGGCTGCCCTTTGTTGCGGCGCCGCTGTCGCTTACTGTGCCTGCTGGCGTGCCCGGCTGGCTCGGGCCCATCCGCTGCTGCTGCTGCTGTGGCGACGGTGGCGAGTGCCGAGGCGCAGCCGGCCCCGGCGGCGACGACGGCAACGCGCCTGCGGCCGCCTCGGAGGGGCTGATTGTGCCGCCGGTGATTTCCAGCCGCAGGTCCACACGCTCCTCAACAGGCGCGCCTGCAGCGAAATTCAATGGTTCAGGGTTCCAGGTTTGAGGCCTGAACCTCAGGAGTGAGGACGTTGCAGATTATTTTCCACGAGCACAGCCTGTGACTGAGAAAGGCCAGAGGCGCAGCCAAAGCAATGGAGGGTCCCGGTCGAGGAAATTGATCTAGACAGGACGCCCTGTGCACACCGTGTGCTGCCGGACACGCCGCGCTGCAGCGTGGCGCGCTGCAACGCGCAACCCGCAACCCCCCTTGAGTGCCGGGGGCGCAAACCTGTGCTGACGGAGACATCATGTCGAGCGCCGCTGCCGCCTTTCTCGACCGGCACCGATGCCTCGTGCGCCCGCAGCTGCACCCGCACCGCTGGCGGCGAGGGCGGCGGCGCCTCGAAATTGCGCCGGCCCTGGGGCGTCTGCGGGCGCGAGGGCGGCCTGCAGCGGGCAGCACGACGCGCGGTGAGGGGCACATGCGGCCGTCGCAGCAGCAGCAGGGTGGAAGGGAGCGAGCTCAAAGCGGAATCTCAGTGACAGAATGGGGGTGTCCCTTGCACGAAATGCAGGTGCTGCTGCGCAGACAGCCCCATAGCGACAGGTCGGTGATGCCGGGGCCGAGCGACAGAGCAGAGGCACCATTGCGCAAATGCTGCGAGCCCTCCCGTTTCAGGAGACACTTCATATCACCTGGACATATCGGTGCTACTGGGGCAGGGCGAGGGGCCCGAGACCGCCTTGGCGCGAAGCAGCGCCGCGTTCTGCGCCGCGACGCCCGCCGAAAAGCGTTCCTTGATGGCGTCGTATCCCTAGATAGAAAAAGGGGCCTCCTTTGTGATCATGTGTCATTGTGCTTGAATGCAGCAAAGGTCTCACATTTCTGGAACCCACCACCATCCGATTGCATTGGCGGTGCAGGCCAAGCAGATTCCAGATGCTAAAGTGGTCAGCCACAATGCTTGGCTGCGGGCTTCCTACCGGGCAGGAGAAAGACCATGATATACAGATGCAGTGTGCAGCTTACGAGCACATTGCACCTGGCGGGTGGCCTCGGCGCGGGCTGGCGCCTCCAGAGACGCGACGCAGTGCGTCAAAAAGTCGAACAGCTGGCGCAGGTACGTCGGGTCGTACCCCGCCTCCAGCCGCTGCGCCACGTAGCTCTGCGGGGGATGGCCAAGCGTGTGGCGTCAGAAAGTCTCCAGAAGCGTTACTGTCTGTGCCCACAGCAGGGAAATCGAACAGCTGGCGGGCATGCCAGATGGTACCCCGCCTCCAGCTGCTGCGCCACGTACCTCAGCAGGGCAGAACATGGTAAAACGCCAGGACGCTGGAGGCTAGCTGCTGCCTGTTGCTGTAAATCTGTTGTGTCCCCACCGCCAGCAACTGCGCCATGTGGCATTCCATCGGGCAGCCCCAGCCGCTGCCGCACTGGGAACCCTTTGGCAATGGTGTTCATCCGCTGCAATCTTCCCGTCTCCAGCGAGCGCGAGCGCACCCAGGCGAGCGATTGGGCTGCATCAGCTCTGCTAGCCGCTCGAGGACTTCACAGCCTTCCGGGAATCGGGAAATGCAGGCTTCGTGTCGGAATCCACCGATTCCAGCTTGTCGTCCAGCTCGAGACGAGTCTCAGGGCCCATTGGGCGACACTAGGTCCAGCTACTCGTGCACTAGACAGTGACGTGGAAACACGCGTTCCTGGTTGCAGAATAATCGTAACTATGTACAGTTGAACATTGATTGAGTTCTCATATATATATATACATATGAGAACTCAATCAATGTTCAACTGTACATAGTTACGATTATGTACAGCAACCATATATAACAACCATATATATATATACGAAAACTGGATCGATGGTGACAGTGTACAGAGTTCTCATATACATGTACGTGTCAGCCCACCGTCTCCAGTTTGTCGTGCAGTTCCAGGCGCAGCGCGGGCGCCTCAGAGGACCCAGCGGGTGGCACCAGTTGCGCCAGCTGCTCGCGCGCGTCCGTCACGAGCGCCGCCAGCCGCCTCCACGCCGGCGGCGCCTCGGCTAAACCCTCGGACAGCACGTCCCAGAAGGCGCGCTCCGCGACCGCGCGCAGCTGGAGACAGGCAGGCGATCACTTGATCCTATGTTGTTGGATTGGTGAAGGTGCTCACGTGTTTACTTCAGTTTCTCACATGCTTCCCTGCTGCCGCCATGCCGGCGCCTCCGCTAAACCCTCGGCAGGATGGGCCGGAACACATGTTCCGCCACCACGCGCTGCTGGGGAAGTACACATAGAACTTCAGGCATGAGCCGGCCGCAGGATTGTTGCCTGCTGCTGCCTGCCCTGCAGCTGCTGCAGCTGCACCGCTCCTGAGTGACGCTGAACGCTTCTGGCGCCCCTTGTGACATCCACAGCTGCTGTAGTGAGACAGTGTGAGGCGTCCACTGCTGCATCGACGCTCGCACTCGTGGTCGTGCCTCCCTCTGCCCCCTGCCTGTCACGAGCCACACTTCAACTTTAGAGCGCCGCACACACCTCCTCGAGCGGGTGGGCCTCCATCACGGCGGCGCCGCCGCCGCGGGCATGGCCGTCCTGGTCTGCGGGAGACGCCTCGTCGCCGCCATCTCGCAGATCCGATGCCCGGATGGGCTCCTTGCCTGCCGGCGCAGCAGCACAGGAACATGAGGCAACATGCCACTGCTGGTGACGCGCAAGGGCACAAATATGTTGCGCATGACAGTTGCAGTGACGCCCGCGCCATCAGGGAGCCAGGAAGTGGGAAGCTGTGTTGTGCTGCACCGCTGCAGCGCTCGCCCTAGTTGCAGTGAGCGCTTTCCAGGGTTTTGGCATGCCAGCAGCCTCCCGCGTCTGTCTCCAGCGCAGGGGTGGAGCAACAGCAAGAACAGATGGTAGGGTGGTAGAAGACACACCAACCAGATAGCCGATAAACACACGGACTCACTCTGCAGCAGCAGCTCGTGCACAACGTAGTCGCGCTCGTCAATCTCGTACAGGGTGGCCGTCCCCGACTGCTTCGGCCGCCGGCCCTTACCGTTGCTGCGGCGCAAGTTGCTTTTCGCGCTCTCCAGCGACGCGCGCCGCCCGGTGTCGGCCCATGGCAGCGCGTCTACTGCCGCGGCGGCCGCCGAAGCCGCCTGCAGAAGAGCAGAGGATGCCGTCGCCTGGTGATTACGATAACACCCAGCTCAGAAATATGCGCAAGAGCAGACTGGTGGGCGACACATACCTACCCATGCCCATGCCCGTACACGCATACCCGT
>JAABUM010001513.1_pt1 | contig 34688 bp, 25 predicted proteins | sample 5559161 | NCBI WGS metagenome assembly JAABUM01 (sample SAMN10711868, study PRJNA513369) | rock metagenome | isolation source: Antarctica rocks | place: Antarctica: Victoria Land, Siegfried Peak nord
GCCGATCGTCCCGGCGAGCAGCACCTCGATCAAGGCCGGTGCGTGCAGCGAATCGTGCGTGATCATCGTGTCTTCTCCGTTGCGCTACTCTGCCACACCGTGCCGCGCCAGTGCGCCCGACGGTGGTAAATCCTATTCGTGTGCGGGCGACTGCGCGACCCCGCTCGCGGCCCGCTCGGCACCCGCCTGGCGGGGGTGTCGCAGGATCGCTACCGCGCTTGCGGCGAGGGGGTAGGTGTCGGTCTGCCACGCGCTCCCCGCCTGCGCCTTGGGCAGGGCGGTATCGAGCACGAAGCGCCAGCCGACCGGGTCGTATGTCGGCAGGCGGAATGTGACCGCGCGCGCGGCGGCGTTGAGCAAGATTAGCAGCGTGTCGTCGGAATCGACCCTGTCGTGCTCGTCGCGCGTGTCGGCCCCGGCCCCGTTCAGCCAGAGCCCGATCGTGCGCGTCTCGGGATCGCGCCAGGCTTCGCCGCTCAGTTCCGCGCCATCCGGCCCGAACCAGATGATCTGGGTCTGGCTCGTTCCATCCGGTGGGTGATAGGTGAAATGCTCGCGCCGCCGCAGGATCGGGTGCGCATGGCGGAGGGCGAGGACGCGGCGGGTCCAGGCGAGGAGCGCGCGCGCCTCATCGTCGAAGACCCAGCATTGCCAGGCGATCGGGTCGTCCTGGCAGTAGGTATTGTTGTTCCCGCGCTGTGTCCGCCCGACCTCGTCGCCGTGCAGCAACATCGGCACCCCCTGCGAGATGGCGAGGGTGGTGAGGAAGTTGCGGATCTGCCGCGCGCGCCGCGCGCGGATCGCCGCGTCGTCGGTCGGCCCCTCGACGCCGTAATTGGCGCTGAGATTGTTGTCGCTGCCGTCGCGGTTGTTCTCGCCGTTCGCCTCGTTGCGCTTCGCGGTGTAGCTGACGAGGTCGCGCATGGTGAAGCCGTCGTGCGCGGTGACGAAGTTCAGCGAGGCGGTCGGGCCACGCCCGTTGTGCGCGAAGAGATCGCTGCTGCCGGTGAGGCGGAAGCCGAGGTCGGCGATCTGCCCGCCATCGCCGCGCCAGAAGCGGCGGATCGTGTCGCGGTACTTATCGTTCCACTCGCTCCACCCCTGCGGGAAGCCGCCGACCTGGTAGCCGCCCGGCCCGATGTCCCACGGCTCGGCGATCAGTTTGACGTTTGCCAGCGTCGGGTCTTGCGCCACGATGTCGAGGAAGGCGCTGCCGTGCGGTGCCTCGCCCGGCCCGCGCACGAGGGTGGACGCCAGATCGAAGCGGAAACCATCGACGTGCATCTCCGCGACCCAGTAGCGCAGGCTATCCATGATCAGGCGGAGCGCCGGCAGCTGGAGGACGTCGACGGTGTTGCCGGTGCCGGTGAAATCGACGTAACGCTCGGGTGCGCCCCGTTCGAGGCGATAGTAGGCGTCGTTGTCGAGACCGCGCATGGCGAGCGTCGGGCCGTAGCGACTCCCCTCGGCGGTGTGGTTATAGACGACATCGAGCAGCACCTCGATCCCGGCCCGATGGAGCGCGCGCACCATCTGTTTGAACTCGGCCACCTGCCCGCCGCGCGTGCCGCTCGCCGCGTAGCGCCCGTGCGGCGCGAAGAAGCCGAGGGTGTTGTACCCCCAGTAGTTGCGGCGTCCCTCGACCGTGAGGTGCCAGTCGTCCACGAACTGGTGGACCGGGAGAAGTTCGACCGCGCTGACGCCGAGGCTGCGGAGGTAGTCGATCATCGCCGGTTCGGCGAGCGCGGCGTAGGTGCCGCGCACCGCCTCGGGCAGGCGTTCGTTGCCGATCGTCAGCCCCCGGACGTGCGCCTCGTAGATGACGGTGCGCGACCACGGCGTCTGCGGCGGGCGGTCTCCGTCCCAATCGAAGGCCGGATCGATGACCACTCCCTTCGGCGCGGCGGGGGCGCTATCGACCGGGCGATAGGTCAGGTCGTGCTCGGGAGCGCCCTCGGGCGCGAAGCTGAAGAGGGGGTCGCCGATCGCGGTCGGCCCGGTGATGGCGCGCGCGTACGGATCGACCAGGAGTTTGCGCGCGTCGTAGCGCTGTCCGTTGCTTGGCGCGTAGGGGCCGGTGGCGCGATAGCCGTAGAGTTGTCCCGGCGCGATCCCCGGCAGATAACCGTGCCAGACATCGTTCGTGCGCGCGGGTAGGGGCAGCCGCGCGATCTCGATCGCGTCCGCCGGGGCGTCGAAGAGGCAGAGATCGACCGATTCCGCGCCACCGCTGTAGACGGCGAAATTCGTCCCCTGTCCATCCCAGGTCGCGCCGAGCGGATAGGGGTGGCCGGTCTGTGGCGTCGCCTTCATCGCGCGCGGTCGGCGTCGCCCGGAGGGGCGTTGCGGCATGCTGCCATCGGTTACACGCCACCCGCGAGCAGGGCCACCACGGCGTCGCCGGGGATACTGATCATCGCGGGCCGATTGTTGAGTTCGTAGCGCACCTCGTAGAGCGCCTTCGTCAACTCGAAGAGGCGCAGGATCGCCTCGCGATCGACGGTGGCGGCGGGGAGGAAGGGCTGCGGGGCCGCATCGGCCTCGGCCCAGTACGCGGCGAGGAAACTTGCGCGCACCGCGCTCCCCCAGGCGTCCGCGAGCGCCGCACGGGCGGGCTCGTTGTCGATGGCGGCGCGGGCGGCGTAATCCCAGGAGCGGACCATGCCGGCCACATCGGCCAGGGGGTGCTGGTGGCGCCGTCGCCAACCGAGCGGGCGGGCCGGTTCCCCCTCGAAGTCGAGCAGCATCCAGCCGTCCGCGCCGCGAATCGTCTGCCCCAGGTGGTAGTCGCCGTGGACGCGCGTCTGGAGTCCGGCCGACGCGACCGCGGGCGTGCCGAAGACCTGTGCGCCCTCCACCGCCCGCAGCAGGGCGGGATCGTCGTAGCCCGCCTGGGCGATCGCCAGCGTCGTCTCCTGCGCCTCCTGCCCCACCCCGGAGGCCCACGACGCGAGGTCCGCGCCTGTGGCCGCGAGCGGGGCGAGGTCGCCGGTCGCCTGCGCCAACGCGGCGTGCATCTGCGCGGTCACGCGCCCGAGCGCGGCGGCCTCGGCCAACGTCGTTCCCTCGTCCGCGAGCCAGGATACGATCGCCGTCGGTGTCGGCGCGGCGGCGTAGGCCGCGCTCGCCCGATCGAGCGCCCACGACCAGCCGTCGCCATCATTCGGCACGAACGCCTGGAGGATCAGGAGCGCCGCATCGAAGTCGGCGGGCAACTCGCCGCCGGACGTCGGATCGGACAGCAGGCTGCCGGAGGCGTAGACCGCCGGGATCGCCGCCTGGTCGGCGTTGGTCGCGAGGTAGCGCCCGAGTTCGACCTCCGGGTTGGGGCCGCTCTCCAGGCGGCGATAGACCTTGAGGATCGCGGTATCCTCGTAGACGATCGAGCTGTTGCTCTGCTCCGCGCCGATCGGGCGGCTCGTCGGCTCCGCGCCGAGCGCCAGCGGCGTGCCGGTCGGCTCGCCGCGCAGGCGCAACCCGTGGCCGCGCACTTCCTCACCGGAAAGGAGGATGCGGAGGAGGTGCTGCCGCGTGGCGGGCCGATCGAGCGCCTCGCTGACGACGCCGTCCGCGTCGAGTGCCAGGAAGAGCGGGTGGCGCGTCGTGGTACCGGAGCGATCGGTCGCGGCGATGGCGCAGAGTGCCGCCGAGGCGTCCCCCCCGGCGTCCAGCGGGAGCCAACCCTCGATCCGTATCTCGCTGAGCTGCCGGGTCTGGCCGCCGAACCAGCGACGGGCGCGTAGCCAGGCGGGGAGCTGCGCGGCGAGGGCGACGTGCGTCGCCTCGCTGTGCAGCTCCGTCGCCAGATCGCGCGCACCGGGATGGAGTTGCAGGGGGGCACTCTGGACGCCGGAGAAGCTCATCAGTCCTCCATCGCGCGGAGTTCGAACCAGTAGAAGCCGTGCGGGCCGAAGGTGATCAGGTAGGGGAGATCGCCGATCTTCGGGAAGGGGATCCGCCCGAACAACTCGACCGGTCGGCTGCCGTTATAGCCCGACAAATCGAGTTCCGCCGGCTGGCAGAAGCGCGAGAGGTTGTAGGCGCAGAGGATCGTTCGCCCCTCGTGTTCGCGCAGGAAGGCGAGGATGTGGCGATTTTCCGGGTGGACGAAGGTGATCGTGCCGCGTCCGAAGACGCCGTAATCCTGCCGCACCTTGATCAGCCGCTTGATCCAGGCGAGGAGCGACGTCGGGGTGCGCTCCTGCGCCTCCACGTTGACCGCCTCGTAGCCGTAGACGGCGTCGCGGATCGGCGGGAGGTAGAGCTGCTGCGGGTCGGCACGGGAGAAGCCGGCGTTGCGGTCGGCGCTCCACTGCATCGGCGTGCGAACGCCGTCGCGGTCGCCGAGATAGATGTTGTCGCCCATGCCGATCTCGTCGCCGTAGTAGATCACCGGCGTCCCCGGCAGGCTGAAGAGGAGGGCGTGTAGCGTCTCGATCCGGCGGCGGCTATTGTCGACCAGCGGGGCGAGTCGGCGGCGAATGCCGAGATTGAGGCGCATCCGCGGCTCTTTGGCATATTCGTAGTAGAGGTAGTCGCGCTCCTCGTCCGTCACCATCTCCAGGGTGAGTTCGTCGTGGTTGCGGAGGAACAGACACCACTGGCACCCTTCCGGCAGGTCCGGCGTCTGGCGCAAGATCTCCACGATCGGCTTGCGATCCTCCTGGCGGATCGCCATGAAGATGCGTGGCATCACCGGGAAGTGGAAGGCCATGTGGCACTCGTCGCCATCGCCGAAGTAGGGGCGCACATCGTCGGGCCACTGGTTCGCCTCGGCCAGCAGCATCCGCCCCGTGAAGTTGGCATCGACGTGGGCGCGGAGCTGCTTGAGGACGACGTGTGTCTCCGGCAGATTCTCGCAGTTCGTCCCTTCGCGCTCGAAGAGGTAAGGGATCGCATCGAGGCGGAGCCCATCGACGCCCATCTCTAGCCAGAAATCGAGCAGCGCCAGTACCTCGTCGATGACCTGCGGGTTATCGAAGTTGAGGTCGGGCTGGTGGCTGAAGAAGCGGTGCCAGTAGTAGGCTCCCGCGACGTTGTCCCAGGTCCAGTTCGACGGCTCGGTGTCGGTGAAGATGATCCGTGCGTCCTGGTAACGCTGGTCGGTATCGCTCCAGACGTAGTAATCGCGATAGGGCGAGTGCGGATCCTTCCGCGCCTCCTGGAACCACATGTGCTGGTCCGAGGTGTGGTTGATCACCAGCTCGGTGACGACCTTCAGGCCGCGTCGATGCGCCTCGTCGAGGAATGCCTTGAAATCTTCGAGCGTGCCATAATCGGGATGGACCTCGCGGAAATCGGCGATGTCGTAGCCACCGTCGCGCAGCGGCGAACGATAGAACGGGAGGATCCAGATGCAATTGACGCCGAGCGACTGGATGTAGTCGAGCCTGCCAAGCAGGCCGAGGAAATCGCCGTTGCCATCGTTGGAAGAATCGAAAAAGGAGCGCAGACTGACCTCGTACATGATCGCATCTTTGTACCAGTCGGTTGCCGAATCGGTGGTGTCGATTACCTCTGTGCCGGTTATCGCGACTGCCTCTACCATCGTCTATCCTCGTCTCCCTTTTGGCGTAGGCCCACTCCGCGTGCGGCTGCCGTACAAGCACAGCCGCACGCGGTTAAGAGGGTATTCTAGTACGTTTCCAGACGGAAGATGTGGACCGGTTCGTTGAAGGGATCGAGATTCACCCAGCCGTAGAGCCCCTGCCACTGCCAGCGCCCACCGGTGAGCAGATCGTGCATCATGTAGCGGCTCCCCTCGTCGATACCGAGCGCCGCGCCATCGAGGCCGAGCCACGCCGATTGGTTGTTGAAGGGGTCGAGATTGATCACGATCAGCAGGCGGTTGTTCGTCGCTGGATCGACCTTGCTATAGGTGAGGATCGCGGGATTATCGGCGCTGTGGAGCGCGAAATTGGTCCACAGCCGCAGGGCCGGATTCTCGTTGCGGATCTCGTTCAGGCGGCGGATGTAGCCGACGATGTTGCCCGGCGCGTGCCAGTCGCGCACGCGCACCTCGTACTTCTCCGAGTCGAGATATTCTTCCCTGCCGGGATGCAACGGCGTGTTCTCGATTAACTCGAAGCCGCTGTAGACACCGTAGGTCGGCGAGGCGGTGGCGGCGAGGGCCACGCGCACCTTGAAGGCCGGACGCCCGCCCGTTTGCAAATACTCCGTGAGGATGTCCTGCGTGTTGGTGAAGAAGTTCGGCCGCAGGTATTCGGTCTGCTCGGTCTGCGTCAGATCGGTCAGGTACTCCTCCAACTCCTGTCGCGTGTTGCGCCAGGTGAAGTAATGGTATGACTGCGTGAAGCCGACCTTCGCCAGCTCTTGCACACGCTTGGGTCGGGTGAACGCCTCGGCCAGGAAGATCGCGCTCGGATACTCGCGCTTGACCTCGGCGATCAGCCACTCCCAGAAGGCGATCGGCTTGGTGTGCGGGTTGTCGATGCGGAAGATCTGCACGCCGTGACGGAGCCAGTGGAAGAAGACGCGCCGCAATTCCTGCCAAAGGTTGACGTAATCATCGCACCACATGTCGAGGGCAACGATGTCCTCGTACTTCTTCGGCGGATTCTCGGCGTACTTGATCGTGCCGTCCGGGCGGCGGCGGAACCATTCGGGATGCTCGCGAACGTAGGGGTGATCGGGCGAGCATTGGATGGCGATGTCGAGCGCGACCTCCAGCCCGGCCCGATTCGCCGCGCCGACGAACGCATCGAAGTCGTTGATCGTCCCGAGGTCGGGGTTGACCGCGTCGTGCCCGCCGTCCTTGTTGCCGATCGCCCACGGGCTGCCCACATCGTCGGGGCCGGGGGTGAGGGTGTTGTTCTTCCCCTTGCGGTTGGTGAGGCCGATCGGGTGGATCGGGCAGAGGTAGAGGATGTCGAAGCCCATCGCCTTGATATCGGGGATGCGGCCCAGCGCCTCGCTGAAGGTCGAACCCTGGCCGGGGACCGTCCCCTGCGAGCGCGGGAAAATCTCGTACCACGCGCCGAAACGGGCCAACTTGGGATCGACGCGCAAGGGCAGCGCCTGGCGGTAGAAGGTCAGGTCGTCGCGTGCCTCGGCATCGAAGGCGAGGGTCAGCAGTTCGGGCGCGGTGGCGACGCGCACCGCCGCCGGGCCGTCATCGGCGAGGCGCAGACGTTCCGCGAAGTCCGCGAGGCGGGTCGCCACGTCGCCGGTCGCGCGCGCGGCGATGTCACGGACGAGCGTTTCCCCTTCGAGACGCTCCGAGGTGACGTTGACCCCCGCGCCGACCTTGCGGCGCAACTCTTCCGCCCAGGAGGCGTAGCGGTTCGTCCAGGCGGCGACGGTGTATTCGATGAGCCCGATCGCCGCGAGGGGGATCTCCGCCGACCACTCGTCCTGATCGAAGGCGTAGGTCATCGGGACATGCAGCCATTCGCCATCGGGCAACAGCCGATAGCGGACCTCGGCGGCCAGCGTGTCGTGCCCTTCCTTGAGGATGTCCGCCGTCACGCGCAGCCGATCGCCGACGATCCGCTTGATCGCGTAGCGCCCCTCGCTGAGGTGGGGCCGGACCTCGGCGATGACCACGCGCGCGGCGGCGTCCGGGGTCGGGGTACCGCGCTGGATCGCTTCGCGGTGCGGTATCGTCGTTGTCATGGTGTGCTCGCTCCTTCGGCTGTGTCGTCGTCAGCGCCGCGGCGGACGCTCATGCTCGCGTTTTCTCGCGGCGCGTCGTCCGAAGCGGGCGCGACCGCACAATCGGTGCTGCAAGTATCGTACCAACTCCCCGCAAGGGTTCAGGAACTGGCGTCGCCCTGGCGCGCGAGGAGGACGAGCAGCGCCGCCTCGTCCTCCGCCAACCCGTCCTTGTCGTTCGCTTTGCTTTGCGCCGCCTCGGCGGTCAGATCGTGCAAGGTGCGGAGCATCGAGCCATCGAGGTAGCCCGCGAGGATCGCGGGATGGATGTACGCCTTGCGGCAGACCGCCGGGGTATTGCCGAGTCGTTCCGCGACGATCTTCACGGTGGCGGCGACGTTCTTCTTCGCCTCGGCCTCCGACACACAGGCATCGAATTCGCGCAGCGTCATCGCGCAAAGGACGGTCCCGGCCCAGGTGCGGAAATCCTTGGCGGTGAACTCCTGCCCGGTGACCTTGTGGAGGTAGGCGTTCACGTCCGCCGAATCGATCGACTGTCGCGCGCCGTCATCGTCGATGTACTGGAACAGCTCTTGGCCGGGGAGGTCGCGGAGTTGCTTGACGATCCGCGCGAGGCGGCGATCCCGCAAGGTGACCTCATGTTTGATGCCGCTCTTGCCGCGAAAGGCGAAACGGATGCCCGCATCGGTGGCTTTGACATGCCTGTTGCGGAGGGTCGTCAGCCCGTAGGACTTGTTCTCGCGCGCATACTCCTCGTTCCCGACCCGGATCAGCGTCTTTTCCAGCAGTTGCACGACCGTCGCCAGCACCTTGTCGCGCGGCAGGCCCTGCCGGGCGAGATCGTGCCGCGTGCGCTCGCGCAGGGCGGGGAGGGCCTTGCCGAAGTCGAGCATCCGCTCGAACTTCGTCTCGTCGCGCGTCGCGCTCCAGCGCGGGTGATAGCGATACTGCTTGCGCCCGCGCGCGTCGCGTCCGGTCGCCTGCAAGTGGCCGCGCGGATCGGGCGCGATCCAGACGTCGGTGTAGGCGGGGGGTGATGCGGAGGGCATTGATCCGCTTGATCGTGCGCTCGTCGCGCAGCGGCTGACCCTGTGCATCGAAATAGACGAAGCCGTCGCCCTGTTTGCGCCGGGTGATCCCCGGTCGGTCGTCGCTGCTGTAGCGGAGACCGGCGGCCTTGGCCGAAGCGGCGAACTCGTCGACTCCTGCTGACTGTGCCACCCGGCCCCTCTTTCGCTACCTGTTCGTGCGTGCCCAAACCCCGGCGCATAGGAGCAATTCCGGTGCCAGCCTGTTGGCCGCCGACGTGGCGGTTCGCGACGCGGCGCCGGGCGGCGCTATCGGCGATACTGCGCCGGGCGCTACGCCATGAAGGCCGACCGCGTGCCGATATTGTGTGTCGCTTAAGGAGGGAACGATGACCAGCGTCTATCTTTCGGTGGACATCGAGGGGATCACCGGCGTCGTACACGCGGACATGATGATGCCGACCGAGCGGGAATATGATCGTGGGCGGCGCCTGATGACCGCCGATGCCAACGCGGCGATCGAGGGCCTCGTCCAGGCGGGGGCCGATTACATCCTCGTCAGTGACGGGCACGGGCCGATGCGTAACCTCCTGTTCGAGGAATTGCATCCCGCCGCGCACCTGCTCACCGGCACCGGGAACGCCAAGGACCACTGCCAGCTCGAAGCGGCCGATCTGCGCCAGTTCGACGCGGCGGTCTTCGTCGGCTACCACGCGATGGCGAAGACATTTAAGGCGATCCATCCGCACACGATCGCCGGGGCGACGGTCTACGAGCTGCGGCTCAATGGTCGGCCGCACGGCGAGACCGGCCTAAATGCCGCGATCCTCGGCGCGCTCGGCATCCCCACGGTCATGGTGACCGGCGACACGACGACCGTGGCGGAGGCCCGGACGTTCCTCGGCACCGCGATCGAGACGGTCGCGGTGAAGGAGGCGCGCGGACGGAATGCGGCGATCTGCCGCCCGCCCTCTGCCACCCTGCCGGAGATCACCGCCGCCGCCGCGCGGGCGCTCGGCAAGCGCGGGTCGATCGCGCCCTACGCGCCCGACCGTCCCTTCGATCTGGAGGTCGATTTCCTGACGATGCCGCAGTGCGACCGTGCCGCGCGGACCGCCGGGATCGAGCGTCGCGGGCCGCTGACCATCGGGGTGCCGGGCGACGATCCGTGGGCGCAGTATTTCGCGCTGTGGGCGGCGTTACGCTCGGCCCTCTACGAACCGGCCTCCTGGCTGGCCTGAGCGCGATCGGGGGCGCGGTGAAGGGGTTGCGCGACTGGCGTGGAGCGCCGGGCGGGTTTGCGAAGCGGCAAGCGCTGTCCCCGGCGCTTGCCGCGTTCCGATCATTTGCAAGCACGTCGGCGGCGCTGGTCGGTCCGTCGCAGCAGGCCCGTTGCGCCGGGCACCGACGACCGTACGACACGGTGGTCATGCCACTATCTCGGCCCCAGAAAGGCTGTGTTATAGTCGCGGCCTGACGTGGTGGCATTGTGTGTTGGGGGGAATGATGAAGAAGGTACTGGTCACCGGGGCGAGCGGCACGATCGGCGTCTCGTTGCGCGACCTGCTGAAGGGGCGCTACACGCTGCGCTTACAGGAACGTCCGGGCGGCAAGCCGGTCGGCCCGGCGCGCGAGGGTGAGGAGATCGTCCAGGCCGAGATCGGCGACATCGACTCGATGCGCGCGGCGGTGCGCGGGGTCGATGCGGTGATCCACCTCGCCGCGTCGTCGGCGGTCAGCACGCCGTGGGAGGATGCGCTCCATAACAATATCGTCGGCATCTATACCGTGCTGGAGGCGATGCGCGAGGAGGGTGTGAAGCGGATGGTCTTCGCCACCACCAACCACGTCACCGGCTACAACGAGCTGAAGAATCGCCCCTGCTACCCCGATATGCCGGTGCGCCCGGACGGCTTCTACGGCGCCTCGAAGGCATTCGGCGAGGCGCTGTCGCGCTTCTACGTCGATGAGCACGGCCTAGAAGTGATTTGCCTGCGGATCGGTTCCTGGCTGCCGGAGCCCAAAAATGTCCGCAACCTCAGCACCTGGCTCTCGCCGCGCGACATGGCGCAGCTGATCTGGCGCGGGGTCGAGACGCCGCTGACCTGGGGGATCTTCTACGCGATCTCCGGCAACACCCGGCGCTACTGGGACATCGGCCCGACGCAGGAGCAGCTCGGCTACGAGCCGGAGGACGATGCAGAGCGCTTCGCCGCACAGGTCGAGGCGTAGGGCGTGGCGGCGTGCGGCGCGCGGGGGTGCGTCCGCCCGCCTCACGAGGTTCGCTGATGCGCGCCGCGCCTGACCGCGCGGCGCGTTCGTTGAATGGCCAGACGGGGTGAAAACGATGACGGAACGGACGCGCTACGCGATCGTCGGCCTCGGGGCGCGGTCGGCGATGTATAGCACCGCCCTCTGGGAGGATTACGTGCGCTCGAATGTGGCTCGTTAGATACCTGCATGATGCAGGAGAGGTTCGGAGGAATTACCTCTAGGTCGCCCGCCTTACTCCGAGGGGAAACCCGGAGGGAAACTTAGCATGGCGGGAAAAGCGGGGAAGCACGAAGGCGTGTAGTGTAGTTCGACCCGCAGACCTGCGCGACATGGTGAAAGCTAGACTGCTTGAATCCCAGGATCCAGTGGCTCTCCCAGGCCGCCGCTACCACGCATATTAGCGGCCCCACCGGTATGGCATCTATCAGCGTGTTGGATGCCACATAGGAAGAAGTTGTAATCTTCGACCGAAATCTCCGGCCGGTGGGACGATGGGGAACGACCCCGTCTACGGATACGAACGGGACACCTACACCGCGCTAACGTCTAACGAGCAGGAAGTCGAGGATCGCCTACGGGGCGCGAGCCCTATGGCGACGGAGATTCCATAGTAGTCGCGGGCGTCACGACCCGCTGCAGGGAACGGGAAAGCCGTCCACAGGGCGAAGGGAATCAGGGATTCCGACGGCGAGAAAAGGTAGGTACGCGAGATGCGAACAGCCGAACAAGTACTCGCCATCATCCGAGACCGTGGTACGCGCGGTCTGCCGCTGGAGGATGTCTACCGACAACTGTATAATCCGGCGCTGTACCTCACCGCGTATGGAAAGATCGCCCGAAACAACGGAGCCATGACCAGGGGCGTCACGGCGGAAACCGTGGACGGCATGTCCGAGGAAAAGATTGCACGGATCATCGGGCTTCTCCGCGAGGAGAAGTACCGCTGGACCCCGGTCCGGCGCGTCCTCATCGAGAAGAAAAACTCGACGAAGAAACGCCCCTTGGGCCTCCCGACGTGGTCGGATAAGCTGCTACAGGAAGTCATCAGGATGATCCTGGAGGCCTACTTCGAGCCGCAGTTCAGCGACCACTCTCACGGTTACCGCCCCGCCAGGGGGTGCGGCACCGCCATCTCGGACATCACCCACGCGTGGACAGGTACAGCGTGGTTCATCGAAGGGGATATCAAAGGGTGTTTCGACAACATCGACCACACGGTCCTGCTGACGATACTCGCGGAGAATATCCACGACAACCGCTTCCTGCGGCTGTTAGGTGAACTGCTCAAGGCGGGGTACATGGAGAATTGGCGCTACAACAAGACGCTGAGCGGCACGCCACAAGGCGGCATCGTCTCGCCGATCCTCGCCAACATCTACCTCGATCGCCTGGACCAATACGTCACCGGGACACTCATCCCCCAGTACACCCGCGGGGCACGAAGGAAGACAAACGTCGAGTATCTGAGCTTAGCGAACAAGGAAAAGTACTGGAGAAGGCGAGGGAACAGCGAAGTAGCAACAGCATTCCGCAAGGAAATGCAAAACCTACCGAGCAGGGACACCACCGATCCGGACTATCGCCGACTTCGCTATGTCCGCTACGCCGACGACTTCCTCCTGGGCTATGCGGGCACGCATGAGGAAGCCGAGGAAATCAAAGCCACCCTCCGCGCGTTCGTGCACGACGAGTTGAAACTCGACCTCTCGGAAGAGAAAACGCTGGTCACCCACGCGCGCACGGAACGGGCACGATTCCTCGGCTACGCGCTGAGCATCACGGCGAAAGATACCTACCGGACCGATGGGGGACGCTCGATCAACGGGAAGATCCATCTGGAAATCCCGACGGACATCATTCGCCAGAAATGCGCGCGGTACATGGCACACGGGAAACCGATACATCAGGTGGCACAACTCAACGCCGATGCGCTCAGCATCGTCGCGCAGTTCCAAGCCGAATATCGGGGTCTCGTGAACTATTACCGCCCGGCCCATAATCTCCGGAAACTCGGCATCCTCAAGTGGACGATGGAACGGGCACTGGTACAAACGCTGGCATACAAATACAAAGTCAGCGCCTCGACCGTGTACCGCCGTCACCACGCGACGGTGCTCAACGACAACGGCAAGACCTACAAGGCACTCCAAGTCGTCATCGAGCGTACGGGAAAGAAGCCGCTCAGCGCGACGTGGGGAGGCATCTCGCTGGCACGACAGATGACCAAACATCTGCCGGACAACCCGCCCAAAGTATGGAACGACAGGACCGAATTGGTGCAACGACTCCAAGCGGCGGAATGCGAACTCTGTGGTTCCGCCGAAAAGGTCAATGCCCACCATATTCGGAAACTTGCCGATCTCCAGAAACACGGGCGGACGCCCCCGAGATGGGTAGTGCTCATGGCCGCGCGGCAACGCAAGACCCTGATCCTCTGCCATACCTGCCACCGCGACCTCCATGCGGGCAGACTCGACAACTGGGTTTCGGCGAATCCGGGAGAGCCGTGTGACGCGAAAGTGTCAAGCACGGTTCGGAGGGGGGACGATGGAAAAGTACCGGCATAACAACCGGCAACTCGCTGGCGTCCTACCCAACAACGATCACGCCGAGGTCGTCGGCTTCTGCGATCAGAACCAGACGCGGATGGATTACTACAACCACATCGCCGCCGAGCGCTACGGCCTGACGCCGATCCCGACCTTCAAGCCGGAAGATTTCGGGCGGATGGTCGCCGAGCGCCGCGTGGAGACGGTGATCGTCACCTCGATGGACCGCACACACCACCGCTACATCATCGCGGCGATGGAGGCGGGCTGCGACGTGATCACCGAGAAGCCGCTGACTGTGGACGCCGAGAAGTGCCAGGCGATCATCGACACGCAGCGGCGCACCGGGCGCAAGCTCGCCGTCACCTTCAACTATCGCTACGCGCCGCGCGCCAGCAAGGTCAAGGAGTTGCTGCAGGGCGGGGTGATCGGCAAGGTCATCTCGGTCCACTTCGAGTGGCTGCTCGACACGCAACACGGGGCCGACTACTTCCGGCGCTGGCACCGCGACAAGCGCAATTCCGGCGGCCTGATGGTCCACAAGGCGACGCACCACTTCGATCTCGTCAACTGGTGGCTCGACTCCGGGCCGGAGACGGTCTTCGCGTTCGGCGGCCTGGCCTTCTACGGGCGCGAGAACGCGGAGGAGCGCGGCGTCACCAGCTTCTACGAGCGGGCGCACGGCAGCGCGGTCGCCGCCACCGACCCGTTCGCGCTCGATCTGGCGGGGAGCGAGCGCCTGCAAGGGCTCTATCTGAACGCCGAGCATGAGGACGGCTATCAGCGCGATCAGTCGGTCTTCGGCAGCGGCATCTCGATCGAGGACGACATGGCGGTCCTCGTCCGCTACCAGAACGGCGTGACGATGTCCTACCATCTCACCGCCTATTCCCCGCGCGAGGGTTTCCGGGTCGCCTTCAACGGCACCAGGGGGCGGCTCGATCTGGAGGTCGAGGAGAGCCCCTACGTCAGCGGCGCGCCCGACGACTTCAACATGCCCGAGTTGCGCGGCGGCGAGCCGCTGCGCGAGGCCGCGTGCCCGGAGATCATCGTGCAACCCCTCTGGGGCAAGCCGGTGGCGGTCCCCTACGAGACGGGACAGGGCGGGCATGGCGGCGGCGACGTGCGGCTACTGGCGGATCTCTTCGAGCCGGAGCGCCAGCCCGATCCGCTGCATCGCGCGGCGGGTCCGCTCGATGGCGTGCGGTCGATCCTGACCGGTATCGCCGCCAACCGTGCGATGCAGACCGGCCTGCCGGTGCGCGTGGCCGATCTGGTCCGTTACTGAGAGGGGAGAATATGTACGCCTACGTTGGTTGCTACACCGCGCCCGATCGCGGGGGGCGCGGCGGAGGGATCGCGATCTTTCGGATGGATGAGGCGAGCGGGACGTGGCTCGGTGTCGGCGTCGTGGAGGCGGGCGTCAACCCCGCGTTCCTCGCGCTGCACCCGAGCGGCGCGTTCCTCTACGCCGTACATGGCGGTGGCGGGGACGAGGTCAGCGCGTTCACGCGCGACCGCGCGACCGGGGCGCTGACCTTCCTCAATCGCCAGCCCTGCGGCGGGACGAATCCGGTCCACCTCGATCTGACGCCAGACGGGCGCACGCTGGTCGTCGCCAACTACACCGGCGGCACGGTCGCGGCGCTGCCGGTGGGGGCCGATGGATGCCTCGGACCGCCCGGTAGCGTGTTGCCGCTGCGCGGCACCGCCGGGCCGGATCCGCAGGAGCAGGATCGCCCCCACCCGCACCACAGTCCGTTCGATCCGGCGGGGCGCGTCGTGGTGATCCCGGACAAGGGGCTCGATCGGCTCTTCGTCTTCCGCGTCGGCGCGGAGGCGGGGACGATCGTGCCGAACGAGCCGACTGGCGTGGACACCGCGCCCGGTGCGGGGCCGCGCCACATCGCCTTCGCGCCCGCCGCGCCCTACGCCTACGTGATCAACGAACTCGACTCGACCGTCACGGCCTACCGCTACGACGCCGAGGCGGGCACGCTGGCACCGCTCGGTTCGGTCTCGTCGCTGCCACAAGGGTGGGCCGGGCAGAACACCGGCTCGGAGATCGCAGTGTCGCCGGACGGGCGCTTCGTCTACGTCTCGAATCGCGGGCACGACAGCATCGGCATCTTCGCGGTCGGTGCGGACGCTGGCGCTCTGGTCGCGGTCGGCTGGGAGCCGACGCAGGGCCAGACGCCGCGCTTCTTCGGCCTCGATCCGTCCGGCACGTTCCTCTACGCCGCGAATCAGGATACCGATACGATCGTCACCTTCCGCGTCGATGCCGAGACCGGATTGCTCCGTTCGACCGGACAGGTCATCGCGAGCGGTAGCCCAAGTTGCATCGTCTTCGTGGAGTAGCGTGGCAGCGTGAAGAAGGGGTCCGGTGGCAATGTAGCGCCACAGGATCCCTTCTTTATCGCCCCTCGGCGTAGGCAACAGTCATTGTCGAAGCCGCGCCGCTCGGCGCAATGACCGACAGCGCGACGACGAGTCGGATTCAGTTCTGCGGACGGATCAGCCACGTTGCGAGCGTGATGAGCAAGATCAGGCCGACCAGCCCTTCGGCCCAGAAGAAGGCCATGTAATCGCTCAGGGTGCCGACGACCGGGGGGATGCCGGGAGAGGCGTTGCGGAGGGCCGGGAAGGCGAACAACATCCCCCCCATCCAGGCGAACATCCCGAGTTCGATCTTCCGTCGTCGCTGTAGGATCGAGAAGAGCAGGAAGAGGAGGGCGATAGCCAGGCCGACCTGGACCAACATGATGAAGATCGCCACCCCGACCGTGGTGCGCGACCGACCGATCGTGAGGTCCACTGCAACGTGTCCGGGGCTGCTCTCCGCGTCTGGCTCGGCACCGATCAGCAATCCCTGCCAGGCGGTGTCGAAGTCGAACGTTACCGGCACGGTCGTTGCCACTCCCGCGTCGCCGGACGTCGCGTACAGATTCAGCAACGCCTGATGATTGTCGAACGGGTAGTCGGAGACCTCGCCCCCGAACATACTGACGACGACCTCGAAAGGGGCCATCGCGCGGTTCTTCGGGAAGGCGCGCTCGACCGTGCCGGCATCGGTATCGACGAGGAGGAGCACGTCGCGGCTGAGCGCCAACCCATTCTGGTTGAGGAAATCGCCGGTTGGCCGCGCATTCAGGCGGATGGTCAGGTCGCCTTTGCTCAGATCGACCGCCACGATCTGGCCGCGCAGATCGATGCGGTTGGGCTGGCTGGCGGCTTCGGTGCTGAATCCGCCATGTCGCTCGCTTGTTTCGCTGTGATAGAGCACGAGCGCGAGCGGATAGAGGATGAGGATGGCGATGACCACCAGGATCGTTACCGGGAAACGTCGTGGCCGTCGTTCGGGAGGGGCGGCTGCGTCCATATCTTCATGTCCCCTGCCGCGCCGCTCAGCAATGCCGTATTGTGAGCGTGTCGCGTATCGCGGGTGACTATAGCATGGCGATGCGCACAAACGGGCGGTCCCGACGGGGTAAAGCGGTGCTGTGTCCAGCGACCTGGGGAACGTGGCCCTACGTCTGCGCGTTCGTGTCGCGATCCACCGCACCAGTGCGTATACACTCGAAGCCCGGCTCGCGAAAGCCGACGTTGTTTACCTGTTGGTGCTCGCGATACCGATAACGCGCATCGTTTCACCGGTCACGGTCTGTAACAGGCCGAAGTAAGACAGGATGCGCGCGGCCAGGCCGTCTTGCACCACCGTCAGGTCGAGGAGCAGATGGCCCGTGTCGAGATAGACATGGTTGAACGCCCGCGCCTCGTCGCGGCCGCGGTCCAGCGCGGCGTGGGCGCGCGAAGTGGCGCGTGGCGTGCGCACTTGTGTCTGCTGCTCCGCGCAAGCGCTCAGACGACCAGCGTGATACCGATAAAGGCGACGACCGCGCCGATGATGTTGCGCCGCGTGGGGCGCTCGTTGAGGAAGATGATCGCGCCGATCATCCCGAAAAGGGGCGCGGAGGCGTTGAGGGTGGCGGTCTTGGCCGCGCCCGCGAGCTTGACCGCGTTGAGGTAGGCGATGCCGCTCGCCATGCTTGCCAGCCCGGCCAGGAAGAGCGGGCCGTAGCTGCCGCGCTCGATCTTCCACGGGGCCTTGCGACGCTCCGCCGTGCTGATCAGCGCGCAAAGGGCGGCGCTGAAGGGGAGACGGACCATGTTGGCGGCCAGGATGTCGATGTCGACGACCGCGATCCGGGTCAGCGTGACCGCCGCCGCCGCGCAGAGGGCGGACGCGACCGCGATGCCGACACCGATCCAGTGGTTCGTCGTCAGCGCCTGATGCTGACCCCCTTCGGCCTCGATCAGGGCACGACGGGGCAGGGCCACCAGGATCACGCCGACGATCACCAGGGCCGCGCCGCCGAGCGAACGAGCCGTGAGCGGTTCGCCGAGGACGAACGCGGCGATGAAGAGGGTCAGGAAGGGATAGGAGCTGGCGATCGGCATCGCCAAAGCGATCCCGAGGCGCTGGATCGCCATGAATTGCAGGATGTCGCCGATCACCATGCTCAACAGCACCGCCAGCAAGAGGACGAGGAGGGTGTCGCGCGGGATGGCGAGGATGTCGCGCGGGTGACGAAAAGCGAGGAAGACGCCGAGATAGCAGAGGGTCGAGAAGACATTCCGCCAGGTATTCGCCGTGGAGCCGCCCATTTTGAGGACTTGTCGTCGCAAGAGGAGATTCGTGATCGCCCATAACGCCGCGCCGATCAGCGCCGCCGCCCCACCCACCGGTAGCTCCTCGCGCGTGTTCTCGTCTTCGGCGGGCATCGTACCACACCTCTATCGCCGGATACCGCTGCTCGCCAGGGGCGTGCGCGGCTGTTTGCGGACAGCCGCGAGACTTGTTAGACTCACGCCCCTTCGACAATTGCGCGTCTGACAGCACGGTCCCGAGAGGAGCTGAGGATACTGGTACTGCCCTGGTACGATCTGCGGATCCGGTGCGGCGAGCGGCGACTCCTGGCGGTGGAGAGCGCGATCGTGGCGGGCGGGGTGGAGATGCGCGGGCTGCGCCTGCGCCCCGCCCGCGCTGACGCGGAGGATCGGTCCGTAATCGACCTGGGCGTGACGCGCGAGAAGGCGGTCGCGGCCCTGCCGGAGATGTCGCGTGCACTCGCTGGGGTGCGCGTGATGACGTATACCCGCGCGACCGCGCGCTTCGTCCGGTCGGCGGCGGGCGGTGATAGAGGATGTGTCGGAGCAAGGAGACGACGATGAGCCGAATGGGGTCGTCGAGGAGCGCTTCTCAGGCGGTGCGCGCGTGGCCGTGTATGGTTTCGTCGCGCGGCGCGGGCGGTCTGACGTATGGCCGCTGAACAGGCGGGTGGCTGCTGTGTGCCGGGTCGCGTGTCCGGCAGCGCGTCGGCGCGCGTTGCTCGGGACGGCGTCGCGTGCGCTGCGCCTCCGCCGCCCCTGGCGATGGTCGACTTGCTGGGCGGCGCGTTCCTGATGGGAACCGACGACGCCGAAGGCTTCCCCGCCGATGGCGAGGGGCCGGTGCGCCCGATCACGCTGCGCCCCTTCGCCATCGCGCCCGCCGCCGTCACGAACGCCGAATTCGCCGTGTTCGTCGCCGCAACCGGCTACGTGACCGAGGCCGAGCGCTTCGGCTGGTCGTTTGTCTTCCGGCAGTTCGTCCCGCCGCGCCTCGCGCGGGAGGTGCGGCAGGCAGTGGCCGGGGCGGAGTGGTGGTGGCCCATCCCCGGTGCCTGCTGGCACGCGCCGGAGGGGCCGGGTTCTTCGACCGCGCGACGAGCGGACCATCCGGTGGTCCACGTCTCCTGGCACGATGCGACCGCCTATTGCGCCTGGGCGGGCAGGCGCTTACCGACCGAGGCGGAATGGGAGTTCGCCGCGCGCGGGGGCCTCGTCGGGCGGCGGTATCCGTGGGGGGATGAGTTGACGCCGGGCGGCAAGCACCGCTGCAACATCTGGCAGGGGCGCTTCCCGGCGAAGAACAGCGCCGCCGATGGCTACCCCGGCACCGCGCCCGCCCGCGCCTTCCCGCCGAACGAGTATGGCCTCTACAACATCGTCGGCAACGTCTGGGAGTGGTGCGCCGATTGGTTCAGCGCATCCCACGCTGCCGTACGGCGCGATCCGCAGGGGCCGGACGAGGGCACGACGCGGGTGCTGCGTGGCGGCTCGTATCTCTGCCACCGCTCGTACTGCAATCGCTATCGGGTGGCGGCGCGGAGCGCGAACACGCCCGATAGCACGTCGGGGAACACCGGCTTCCGTTGCGCTGCCGATCGGCGATGAAGCGCACGTTGGCCTCAGAGACACAGAGACGCAGAGAACGAACTGACGGATCAAACGGGACGTAAGGACGGAACAGGAGGCACAGAGGGGCACGGGGGAAGGACGATTTGGGGGATAGGGGCGACAGATACAAAAACATAGGGGGTGGCGATAGGAAGGGAGTGAAAGGGGAACGAGGTTAGGGTTGATGCATACGGGGTCCGGTCGTGATTGCCGCGCGCGGGTGGCGTGGCGCGGCGCAGTGGGTGTGGGGAGAGTAGAATGGCTGGACGTCAGAATCTGTTGCTGATCACCTGTCACGATCTCGGTCGGTTCCTCGGTTGCTATGGCAACGAGACGGTGCAGAGTCCGGCGCTCGATGGCCTCGCGGCCGAGGGGATCCGCTTCACGCAGGCGTTCTGCACCGCGCCTCAATGCAGCCCCTCGCGCGCCGCGCTCTTCACCGGTCGCTACCCGCACAGCAACGGCGTGATGGGGCTGACGCACGCGCAGTTCGCCTGGGATCTCCAGCCCGATGAGCGCCATTTGGGACAACTGCTGCGCGAGGCGGGCTACACCACGGCCCTCGCCGGGGTCCACCACGAGTCGCGCTCGGGGACAGCGGCAGAGATCGCCGCGCGCTGCGGCATGGACACCATCCTGGCGCAGCACGGGATGGAGGAGCTCGTCCCGCAGCTGCCTGGCGCGGAATTGACCGCTGCGGCGCTCGGCTGGCTCGATCGGGTCGGCGCTGGCGAACAGCCCTGGTATCTCCAGATCGGCTACCACGAGCCGCACCGGGTGGCGGCGCGTGCGCGGATCGAAGCCGGGTACATGGGTTTCATCGGGGATTACCTCGCGCCCGATGCCGAGCGTGGCGTCGCGGTGCCGCCCTACTTGCAGGACACCGCACTCGCGCGGGAAGAGCTGGCGGAGTTGCAGGGGGCGGTGCGCGCGCTCGACATGGCGGTGGGTCGATTATTGACCGGATTGCGCGAGTGCGGCCTGGAGGAGCGCACGATCGTCCTCTTCACCACCGATCATGGGCTGGCCCTGCCGCGCGCCAAGTGCTCCCTCTACGATCCGGGCCTGGAGACGGCGTTGATCCTCCGCGCGCCCGGCCAGGGCATGGTTGGCGGGCGGACGGTCGACACCCTGACGAGCAACGTCGACCTCCTGCCGACCCTCCTCGATCTGCTGGGCGTGCCGATCCCGGAGCAGGTGCAGGGGCGGAGCGTCGCCCCGGCCTTGCAGGGCGGGGCCTATACGCCGCGCGAGGCGATCTTCGGCGAGATGACCTACCACGATTACTACGATCCGCGCCGTTGTGTTCGCACCGCACGCCACAAGCTGATCGTCAACTTCACCGCCGCGCCGGGCTTCATGGACCCGAGCCAGTCGTGGCGACCGCGCACCGTGACGGTCGAGCCGCCTGACCCGGCGCTCGACTATCATCCGCTGCTCGAACTCTACGATCTCACGGACGATCCGCACGAGTGGCACAATCTGGCCGCCGAACCCGCCCAGGCGACGATTCGAGAAGAGCTGCTTGGATTGCTCGCGGGGTGGATGCGCGAGACCGGCGATCCGTTGCTGGCGGGGGCGGTGACGCCGCCCCTGCATCGGATGGCGCTCGCCGCGCTGAATGGGGGGCGGTAGTTACCGGTCACTCGCGCGGTATGCCGCTGGCTGGTGCGCCGCGACGCGCACCGTTCGTCATTCCTGCCCCGCCCCTGTATGATGCGGACTCGCCCGAATCGTCGCTGCATTCGTCGTATACAGGGGGCTTGCCATGACCGCGCTGCCGGATGCCGCTCGTTTCTTCAGCACCGATCCGGTCTACGGTGCCCTCCGCGATCGGAACGGAGATGGCGTCGCGGACGAGCTGCGGGTGCGGCTCGTGGTCGCGGGCGCGCCGACCGCCGATGAGTGGGTGGCATTGCTGACCCTCGCCGCGCGGCTTGGCGTGGAGACGAGCGCGCTGACCCTGCCGTTCGCCTACGCCGACCCGCACGCCATCCCGTCCGATACGATTCCGCTCACGTTCGGGGCGACAAGTGCTGGCGCGGCTGCCGAGGTTGGCTGGATCGTGCCCGATGCGGCGGCGATCTGGACGCTCCTCGGGCTCGACCCGGCATCGGCGGCCTCACCCGCGCCAGATCGAGTCGGCGTGCGCGACCTCGCCGCATTCTACACGGCGGCGGGCGCGCTCGCGGACGACGATGGCGATCTCTTCCCCGAACGAATCCGGCTCTGCCCGATCGTGCCTCCCGGTGGCTTGCCACGTTCGGTCGGGTTGGCGCTCCTCGATCTGGCGGCGCGACTCGGGCTGGAAGCCACCGGACTGGCGCTGCCGTTCGCGATCGGGGCGGACACGGCGCTGCCACCGGGTGCGCTGCCGCTCCGCCTGGATGTGTCGGGGGTTGCCAGTCCTAACGCGCAGAACGTTCCCGACCAGCCTGCCCTTGCCGCTGGTGAGGGGGAATGTCGGCTCGTCGATGGCGCTGATGAACGCGCCGCGCTCGTGGTGCGCGGGGATGAGGCCGGGATACGCGGCGTCCTGCGCGAACTCGCGGCGACTTGGCCCTATTTGCACCGTTGGGACACCGCCGATCCGACCGCCGCCGATCTCGCCGAGTCCCTGGCGATCGCGCTGCACGGCGAGGATGATGCCGGGCGCGCGGCGATCCTCGCCGCCGATCTGGCGACGGTCGCGGCTGGGCCTGATCGCTCTGGCGGGGAATTGCGGCTCCTCACCGCCGCGCCGCGCGTGGTGGCGGCGGCGCACGAGTTCGCCGCGCGACAAACGACGCCCCCGACGATCGTCGTCGCGCCGGATGACCGGCTCGCCTTCGTGGACGAGTGGACCGATGAGTGGGAGGTCGAGCGTGCGCGTCGTCTGGTCGAAGAGACGGTGCTACCGGCCCTCGATCCGGGGCTGCCCGCCGCGCTCACGGTCATGGTCAGCGAGCCGATCAGCGTGCGACGCGCGTTCGCGGCGGAGCTGTCGCAGTTGCAGTTGCCGCCCGGCTCGACGGTCGCCGTCCTCGCCGCGTTCAAGCCCGGCCTTTGCTGGCTGACCGAGATCGTGGGGCCGCGCTGGGCGGCGCGTGGCGATGTCGCCCGCGTCGCGCTCGACTTCCGCCCGTTCGTGCCGCCCGACGCGGGGCGCTTCCTCGATCTGCCGATCCGGCATTTGCAGGAACTCTATCCCGGCGATGAACTGCTCGCCGAACAACTGGGCCTCCCGCTCGCGGCGATCGCGATCGCCGCAGCTCCCGAGCAGACGTTGACGGCGACCTATCGTGCGACCGCATTCGATGCCGCCGGGCGGATCAGCGAGGTGCTGACCTTCTCGCCGCGCAGCTATGCGCGCGACTACATCACCGACCTGCCGGATGAAGGGCGCGTGACGGTGACAACCGGGACGGTCCGCGCCGAGCAGGGCGGGCGGCTCGTGAGCGACCTGCCGCTGCCGACCGACTTCGACCGCTTCTGGACGCACTATCAAGAGACGATCCTGCCGCAGCTCCGCGACCTGATCGGCGAGGAGACGAGCGGCACCTTCGCCGCCGAAGCGCAGCCCTTCTTCGAGGCGCTCGACATCGAGGTCTGGTGCAGCACGACCGATGAGGCGCTTGGCGTGCGCGAGGAACTATTGTCGGCGGCGGAAGCGTTGCAGCAGGATCTCTACTTCGGGACGCTCGACGCGATCGCCGCTTTCGGCGCGGTGCGGCCCGTGTCCGGCACGCTCGATGGTGGCCGTGGCGGTGGCGCGCTCGACGCGCCGGGCGCGGTACGGCCCTTCGTCCATGTTCGTCCCGGCACTGCACCGCGCGCCCGGATCGCGCTGCGTCGTCGCTTGCGCGCGCTCGCGACGTGGTCCCCTGTGGCCGGTGGCGCGGCGCACCTTGTGGGGCTCCTGCCGACCGGCCCACGCCCGGACGTGCGGGTGCGCGCCTTCACCGCGCGCGCCGACACGCCCGGCATCGCGACGGTGGGGCTGGCGGTCGGGGGCGTCGCGCGCTTGATCGAGATCGCACGTCACCTGGGTGCGGACGAGCAGGCGGGGCCGCAGCTCGCGGTTGAACTCGTGGCGGGGTCGGAGCGGGTCGCGCTCCGGCGCTCGATCGCCACGCCCTTCGTCGCGGCTCCCGGGCCGCTCGATGCCTTGCCCGGCACGCCGCTCGATGTGGCGGGGTTGCGACCATTGCTGGCGCGGCTCGCCGCCGTGCCCAACGTCGGCGTGCGGCGGGTGGGACGATCGTTCGAGGGGCGCGAGATCGCCGCGATCGAGATCGTCGCGGCGGGCGATGGGGCGATCTGGTCGCGGCACAAGGCGAGCCTGCATAAGCCGACGATGCTGATTATCGCACGGCACCACGCCAATGAACCGGCCTCCACCCACGCCGCGCTGCGCTTCGCCGCGCGCTGTGTCACCGAACCAGCCTATCGCGCGCTGTTGGAGCGGACGAACGTGGTGATCATGCCGCTCGAAAACGTCGATGGCGCGGCTTTGCACGCGGCGATGTGGCAGGAGCATCCGACCTGGAAACTCCACGCCGCGCGCTACAACGCCGTGGGCCGCGAGTTCGCGCGCGACTATTACGATCCGGCGACGCCGTGGGGCGAGGCGCGCGTCCGCCCGCGCCTCTGGCACGAATGGCTCCCCGATCTCGTCATGGACAATCATGGCGTGCCGTCGCACGAGTGGAATCAACACTTCAACGGTTATGGCTCGCCGCCCCGCTTCGGCATCTCCTACTGGCTCGTCTCTGCGCTCCTCTACGGCATCCTGCGCTATCCGACCGCCGACCCCGCCCACGCCGCGTTCGCGGAGGCGGTGCGCGAGCAGATCGCCGTGGCCGTCGCCGGCGATGACGCCTTGCGCGAGGGGAACGCGACGCTGCGTGACCGCTACGAGCGCTGGGGGCACGCGCGCCTGCCGGAGCGTTTCCCGGCGGAGTATCACCGCGACATGCTCTGGTTCTTCGAGCCACAGGGGGTTGGCGGGCCGGGCCGCGTGGGGCGACCCGCCGCATACGATCGCGTCACCGTCGCGGATATCGTGACCGAGGTGCCGGACGAGACGGCGCAGGGCGACTACCTCGCGCTCGTCGCGCACGCCCATATCGTCGCTAATCTGGCGACATTACAGTTGTTGGCGGGGAGCGGTGCGGCGGTTGTGCGTGAGCTGCGCGCGACGAGCGTCACCCTTACGCGGGCGCGACCGTTGCGCGTGCCAGGGCGACGCCGCTGGTGCCTATGGATACGGGGAGCGGTTGCCGGTCGCGGTGGTACTGACCCAGAAGATCAGGCTGCTGAGGGTGCAGTAGGCGAGCGTCAGCCAGACGAGCCCGCGCGCCCATCGCCCGCGCGACGTCAGCCAGGCGAGGCCGACGCCGAGGCCGATCGCGAGCGCGGGCGTGAGGAAGACGAAGTAGCGCACCCAGAGCCCGGTGGTGACGTGGATCGCCGCGAAGATGCTAGCGGTGAGGACGATCGCGGTGACGAGCCAGCCGAGGGCACGCTCCTGCCCTTTGGCGAAGAGGAGCCGCACGCCGGTGATACAGGCGGCGACGAAGTAGAGCGCGAAGGGCATGACGAAGAGGCGGTTGGTGATGTAGGCGGGCTCCCAGCCGCGATCGTTGTCCCCGGCGGTCGCGTCGCGCGTGCCGCTAAGGATGCCCCGTACCTCGCTGAGGACGAGGCCGGTGAAGTGGACATAGTAGAGCGCGTAGACGATGACGCCTGACACAGCGAGCGCCGCGAGGAGCGCGACCGCGCCCCGCCGATCGTCGCGGTGGTAGAAGGCCAGGCCGAGCGCCAGCAGCGGGATCAGCGCGACCGTGAGGACGAAGGTGCCGGGGTGCGAGAGGAGCGCCAACCCGAGGAGCGCGACCAGGAGCGCGAAGACCTTCGGACGGGCGAGATCGCCATAGCGCGCGATCGTCAGCGTGAGGACGGCGAGCGTCGCCCACTGTCCGAAGAGATTGGAGTAGAAGCCCCACCAGAGGAGTTGATAGGTGGCCGGGGCGAGGGTGTAGCAGAAGGCCGCGATCAGCGGGGCGGGGTCGGGGAAGCGGCAACGGCGGAGGAGATAGAAGATCAGGAAGGGCGACGTCGCATCGATGAGCGGCGGGAGGAGCCGGAGCGGCAACGCGGTATCGCCATAGAGGGCGCTGGTAACCGCCGTGAATGGGGCCATCAGCGCGTAGAGGGCGGGCGGGTAGGGGGTGCGCTGGTAGCCCCATTCGCTGCTGATCACGGAGAGGAGGAAGTTGCCGCGCAGGATGTCTTCCACGCGGTGGGTCTGGAAGATCAGATCGTGGGCGGCGAAGCCGGGATAGAAGACGCCCGCGAGGTGCGCGAGCGCGCCGAAGGCGAAGATCCCGGCGAGCCAGCGTTCCTCGCGCAGGTCGAGGATCATGCCGCCGCGCGCGTAGAGCCAGCGGACGGTCGGACGGAGGATGAGGGTGGCGATGACCGTCGTGACGAGGATCAGCAGGAGGTTGAAGACGTACGAGGTGGTGATGTCGGGTTCGCGAATCTGACCGACGACCAGCCCGGCGATCAGCGCGAAGAGTGCCACCGTCGCGCCAACGATCGGCGTGCCGAGATAGCCGAGGAGTCCGGCCAGGCCGACCAGCAAGACGAGCACCGTGATGGCATAGGCGGGGGGGGTAGATGTACGGCTCACCGACGCTATCGCGCTCCGGGCTGAGGCTGATCGTATCGAGGACGACGCCGAGCTGGCGATTGTCCTCGTCGCCGACCGGATCGAACGTCTGGCTCTGGATCGCCACGACGAGATCTTCGTCCGCGAGCGGCGGGCGATGGAACTGGAAGGTATAGTCCTGAAAGGGGATATCCACGGTATAGCGGGCGACTTCGCGCCCATCGGCCAACACCCGGATGGTCGGGGAGACGCTGCCGGGCGGGCGACCATTGCTGAGCCGCAGGGAGGCGTTCCAGGTGCTGTTACCCGGTGCGCCGGGGACGACGATCTCGCTGTCGCCACTGAGCCAGCGGAAGTCGGTGCCGTTGCCCTCCTCTTGCGCGTAGATGCCGCGCAGGTAGAAGCCGTCATTCCCCGTGCCGACGTCGATCCGATGTGTCACCTGGAGCTGGAAGGCGATCAGCAGCGCGGGCAGCGCGAGCACCAGCAGGAGCAGCACCGGTGGGGCGCTGATCGTACGCCACGCCGGCACGAGCGTCTCCGCGAGCCAGTTGCGCAGCGGCCTGGGGAGGTTGGCGAGGGGATCGCGCCGCCGGACGACGCGGCGACGCTTCCGTGGCTGGACAGTGGCGGGCGCTATTTCCATCAGGCTTCCGATCGCTCCTGGTTCGGTAAGCGTCAACGGCGCGCAACGAGGCGCGAATAGACCGCTGACGGTGGCCGCGCCGACAACTGCTAGGGCGATGGTAAACCAGGTCGTCGTGCGATGCCACCTTGTCCGTACGCCGGCACGTCACAGATGTGACATATCCCTGAGGATTACTGAGGAGCACCGCAGCCTCCCCTCACGATACAGGTACGCAGGAAAATCTTCGAGAACGCCAAACCCCGCCCGACGATCGCGCCCCATTGTTCAGCGCAGTTATAGGGGCGTGAGTTGACTTCGCGCGAATCGTCTCCTACCGTGCATGCAGTAGAAAACATGGTGTGCGCCGCAGAGATGAGGAGGGGTGGATTGATGGTAGGGCGGATCGAACGGGTCGCTTTCCTGGGTCTCGGCGCGATGGGCCGTCCGATGGCGGAAACGTTGCTCGGCGCGGGGTTCGCGGTGACGGTCTTCGACATCCGGGCGGAATCGCGCGCGGCGCTCGTCGCGCAGGGCGCGCAGGAGGCGACGAGCGCCGCCGCCGCCGTGACCGGCGCGGATGCCTGTGTGGTCATGGTGCAGAACTTCGCCCAGGTCCGCGCGATCATGTGGGGCGAGGGGGACGCGGCGGGGGTGCTCGACACGTTGGCGTCCGGCGCGCTGGTGCTGCTGATGAGCAGCGTGGCCCCCGCCGATGCGCGCGAACTCGCTGCTGCCTGTCAGCAGCGCGGCCTGCTCCTCCTCGACGCCCCGGTGAGTGGTGGCACGGCTGCGGCGGCGAATGGCACCCTGTCGATCATCATCGGCGGCCCGGCCGAGACGCTAGCCGTTGCCACACCGGTGCTCGACGCGCTGGGCGATCCGGCGCGGCGCTGGCAGGTGGGGCCGAACGCGGGCGATGGGCAGGCGATGAAGATGATCAATCAGCTGATGGCCGGGATCAACATCGCCGCCTCCTGCGAGGCGTTGGTGCTGGCGGCGAAGGCGGGACTCGACCCGCAACAGGCGTACGAGATCATCCGGGTCAGCGCGGGCGGTTCGTGGATGTTCGACAATCGCGTCCCCCGCATGCTGGACCGCGACTTCACGCCGCCGCACAGCGCATTGGCGATCTTCGTCAAGGATCTCGGTATTGTCACCGATACCGCCGACGACCTGGGCCTGCCGCTCTTCCTCGCGCCGCTCGCCCGGCAAATCTTCAAGTACGCCGCCGCATCCGGCCTCGCGGCGGAGGACGACGCGGGCCTGATCCGCTTCTACGAGGCGGCGGCGGGGTTGCGCGTCGGGCAGGCGGAAGAGGCGTAATGCCTGTGACTTGAGAGCCGCTGTTCGACACCGGACGTAGCGGCGTTTCAGTAGCGCAATATGACCACGCCCGGTAAAAGGGGGCGGCGCATTCGTGCGCCGCCCCCTCCTTCTTGCTGACGCTTACCGACCTAATTCGGTGAAGGCGGCGGTGAAGGCTTCGCGCGTCGCCTCCAGGGTCTCCGCGTTGTGCGCGGTGGAGACGAATGCTGCCTCGAACTGCGAGGGGGCCATGTAGACGCCGGTATCGAGCAACGTATGGAAGAAACGGGCGTAGCACGCGGTGTCGGCGGTCTTGGCCGAGGCGTAGTCGGTCACCGCCCCTGCGGCGAAGAAGAAGCCCCACATGCTGCCGATAGCGGTCACCTGGACGGGGATGCCCGCCCTCGCCGCGCCCTCGCGGATCGCCCCCGCGAGAGCCTCCGCCATCGCGCCGAGACCCTCGTAGACGCCCGGTTGGGTCAGGGCGCGCAGGGTGGTGAGCCCCCCGGCCATCGCCAGCGGATTCCCGGAGAGGGTGCCGGCCTGATAGACCGGGCCGGACGGGGCGATCTGCTCCATCAGCTCGCGCCGCCCGCCGTAGGCCGCCACCGGCAACCCGCCCCCTATGACCTTGCCGAGGCAGGTGAGGTCCGGCGTGATCCCGTACAACGCCTGCGCACCACCGAGCGCGACGCGGAAACCGGTCATCACCTCGTCGAAGATCAGCAGCGCGCCGTGCCGGGTCGTCAGCTCGCGCAGCCCGGCCAGATAGCCCGGCCCAGGGGCCACGAGCCCCATGTTCCCGGCGACCGGCTCCACGATGATCGCCGCGATCTGCCCCTCGTTCGCGGCGAAGAGGGCTTCGACCGCCGTGAGATCGTTGAACGGCACGGTCAGCGTATCGGCGGCGGCCCCCCTGGTGACGCCGGGCGAGTCGGGGAGGCCGAGGGTGGCGACGCCGGACCCGGCCTGGACCAGCAGGGCGTCGGCGTGGCCGTGGTAGCACCCCGCGAACTTGACGATCCGCTCCCGCCCGGTGACCGCGCGTGCGAGGCGCAGCGCGCTCATCGTCGCCTCGGTGCCGGACGAGACGAAGCGAACCGACTCGACCGAGGGGATCAGTTCGGTGATCAGGGTCGCGAGTTCGGTCTCCAGCCCGGTCGGCGCGCCGAACGAGGTGCCGCGCCCGGCCTGCTCGCGCAATGCCGCGACGACGTCCGGGTGCGCGTGGCCGAGGGCGAGCGGCCCCCAGGAGAGGACATAGTCGATGTAGCGATTGCCGTCCACATCGAAGAGGTAGGGGCCTTCGCCGCGCTCGATGAAGCGCGGCGTGCCACCGACGCCCCCGAAGGCGCGGACGGGGCTGCTGACGCCACCCGGCATCACGCGGCGCGCGGCCTCGAACAACTCCGCCGAATGGGTCTCGCGACTGGTGATCGTCATCGTCTTCTCCTCGGCCTGCGGGCGAACCCGGAGGCGCGTTGTGCTTCATGCGTCACGGCGTGGCGTCTCAGACGCGACCGGCGAGCGCGGACAACTGCGGTGTCGTCGGCCAATGCTCGTCGTCGTGCGCTGTGGTCATTACCTGGGTGATAGGCGTCGTGGTGCTTGGCAAATCGTGTACGTGCCCGCTCGTCCCGCGCCGCCCTGCGGCGACTTGTGGCGTGCCGGGAGTTGGCGCGGCCTGTTCCCCTTCGAGACCGAACAGGGCCGCCGCCGCGAGGGCCAATGCCTCGCCATCGTCGCTCGTTCTCAGTGCGATGGTCGGAGTGTGCAGGAGCTTGTTGACGAGGCTCGTCGCGAGCCCGCGCACGATCGCCGCGTCGCGCGCCGAGAGATCGGGGAGGCGGTCGAGCGTGCGGCGCACCTCCGCCTCCCCGAGCGCCGTGACCTGCTCGCGCAGGGCCGCGATCGTCGGGGCGATCGCGCGTGCGCGCCACCAGCTATCGAAACGGGCGACTTCTTCGGCGACGATCGCCTGGGCCGCCGCGATCGCACCTTGCCGCTGGCTGCGCGCGGCCGCGCAGATCGGCGCGAGGGCGTCGACATCGCGCAGGAGGACGCCGGGGAGGGTCGCGACTTCGGGGTCGATGTCGCGCGGCACCGCCAGATCGAGGCAGACCAACGGACGGGCGGGGCGGGCGGCGAGCGCGGCGACGATGTCGGCCCGTGTCAGGACCGTGCCGGGGGCGGCGGTGCAGCAGAGGACCAGATCGACGTCGGTGAGCGCCGCCGCCCGCTCCGCCCAGGGGAGCGATGTGATGTTGTAGTGCGCCGCCAGGGTGTCGGCGCGCGCGGCGGTGCGATTGGTGATGGTGATCGCCGCCGGGTGCTCGCGGGAGTTTTTCAGCAGATGCTTCAGGGCCAATTCGCCGGTATCGCCCGCGCCGACGATCAGGACACGGCGATCGCGGAGCCCGCCGAGCGCCTCCTGCGCCTCGCGCAGCGCCACCGAGACGACCGAGAGGTTCCCCCGACCAAGGGGGGTCTCGGTGCGGGCACGTTTCCCTGCCACCAACGCCGCAGCGCTCAGACGGTGCATGACCGGGCCGAGGGTGCCGGCGGTGGTGGCGGCATCGAGCGCTCCCTTGAGTTGCGCCAGAATCTGATCCTCGCCGAGGACCATCGAGTCCAGGCCCGCCGCGATCGTCAGCAAGCGCGCGGTCGCCGCCGATCCGACGGTCGTGTGCAGATGCGGCGCGATGGTGGCTGGGGTGTTGACGGCGACGGCCGCGAGGAGTTCGGTGAGGGCTGCGGTGCCGACTGCGGCATCATCGACGAGGGCGATGATCTCCGTGCGATTGCAGGTCGAGAGGATGAATCCTTCGCCCGCGATGGTGTCCAGCGCCGCCAGGGTCGCCGGTAGTTCTGCCGCCGCGATCGCGACCTGCTCGCGCAGTACCAGGGGCATCTGCGCGTGGTGCGCCCCGACGATCACCAGCTCCATCGATCCTCCCCCACTCGCTCGCTACGGCACCAGCATCGTGGTCGCGCGAACCCGAGCGCCGACCTGCGACGATGGCGAAACTTCCATCTCTCCCCGTTAATCTACCAGCCCTCGCCACGTCGAACAACCCTTCGAGAGTGGCCAAGACGGGAAATAGTTTGCTACAGCAACGAAAAACGCCTGCCGTGCGATAGCTTCGCCACAGCGGGTCGGCGCTGCGGACGGAGGAATGTGAGATTCGATGGGAGCTTTGCGCGTTCCAGGAATGGACCCGCGAACCTTGAAGCGCGGGCGACCGGGAAGTACGATTCACGCGATGGTCGGCGGCGGCTCACCGTCTGTTGTTTCGGTGCGCCGAGAAGGATGAAGATGACGACCGCGACTACCACCGTGCGGCTCGGGATGATCGGCTGCGGGGGGATCAGCAATCAACACGCGCGCAATCTGGTCGATCTTCCCGGGGTTCGGATCGTCGCCCTCGCCGATCTGAACATGACGAACATCGCGGCGTTGAAAGAGCGCTACCCCGCCCTGGCGGCGGCGGACGAATTCAGCGATTATCGCGAACTCCTGGCGACGGACGTCGATGGCGTGATCATCATGACGCCTCATGGCCTGCACTACGGGCAGATCGGCGACGCCCTCCGTGCCGACAAGCATGTCCTGACCGAGAAGCCCTTCGTGACGCACCCCGAACAGGCGCGCGAGTTGATCGCCCTGGCGCGGGCGCGCGGACGCATCCTGATGGTCGCCTATCAGTACGCGCGCCTCTGGCCCTATCGCTACGCGCGGGAGCAGATCTCGAGCGGCGTGCTCGGCGAGATCCTCTTCTATTCGAGCCTGATCGCGCAGAACTGGGCGAATGTCGGCGGTTGGCGGCGCTCGTCCACCCTCAGCGAAGGGGGGATGCTGGTCGACACCGGGAGTCACTTCGTCGATCTGATGCTTTTTCTCACCGGGATGCGCCCCGATGAAGTCGTCGCGTTCGGGCAGACGGCGGCGGAGGTGCCGCGCAGCGACGGCGACGCGGACGGCGAGACGACGACCGACATCGTCACCGGGGCGACGATCCGCTTCAATGGCGGGCGCATCGCGACGCTGGCGGTGGTGGGGCGCGGCCCGACCCTCTGGAATATCACGATCATTGGCAGCAAGGGGACGATCGAGATCACCGATCGCGACGAGATCCGCCACATCGGCGCGGATAACTACGCTGGCTGGATCGGCACCGAGCGCCACAATCTGGCTCCGCCGCCCTCGGAGCGTCCGGCGGTCCCGACGCCCGATGAGGAGTTCGTCACCGCGATCGGCGAGCACGACCTCGACATCTCGGACGCGCAGCGCGGCCTCGTCGTGGCACAGTTGACCCAGGCGATCATGCGCTCGGTCGCGGAGGGGGGGCAGCCGATCGTGGTCGGCGCGCTGGGATAAAGCTCGGTTTGTCTCCTCGTCTCGCTGTTCATAGCTTAGCGAGCCGTCGGCGCACCTGTTTATCGGTGTGCCAACGGCCTTTCATGATCGATGGGTGCATCGTGCCCTTCATGGGCGACGCAATCCCCGCTGTCGGGCCGTTGCAAGCAACAGACCAACCAGACCGAATATCGCACTAAATATCCGCGAATATTTCCAAAAGATTGCCATCCGGGTCACGGAAGAACAGCGTGCGATGTCCGAATGACTGGTCCGTGGGCGGTGAGAGCAGTTCTATGCCCCGGCGTACCAATTCGTCGGCGCACCGGTCGACTTCCGGCGCGGCAACCTTGAAGGCCAGTTGCAGTGCGGCGCTGCCTTCGGGCGTCGGACTATCTGCTGCGGTCAGCCCTGGGATCGCCAGCGTCAGGCTGTTCTCACCCGCATGGTATTCGATCCACCGTGGCGAAGGCTCGCGTGACAGCGGGAAACCAAGGATGCCTTCATAGAAGCGCCGCATCGCGGCCATATCGCGCACGAAGATGACCGTATAGTCGATCGCCCGAATGGCTTGAAAAGCCGAACCAGCAGGCGTGTCCCGCTCGTTTCCCGAATCCTTCTGCATCGATGGCTCCATCACTCCGGGCGCCCTTGCGACGGTCAGGCAGTCAGCTCGAAGCCCCCCGCCGCGACCGCCGTGCGAAAGATCGCCTCATCCAGCGTGAGGCCGAAGCCGGGGCGATTGGGGATCGTCACCCGTCCCTCGGCGAGGGTGTAGGCGCTCGTGTCGAGGCCGGGGGTCGTCGCTTCATCCCACTCCACAAAAGTGAAACCAGCGATTGCAGCGGCGAGGTGCCCGGCGACGTAGTTGCCGTAGTGCGCGCCGTAATGATGCGGCGCGCTGCGTTGGCCCCAGCCATCGAGATCGCGACCGAGCACGAGCCAGGGGGTGAAGCCGCGCGCGAAGATATCGTATTGCACCACGTCGATCAAGCCCTCGCTGGCCCAGTTGAGGAGTTGCGGCGAAGCGTCGCCCTCGCCATCCGCGATCAGGACGGTCAACCCCTCTGCCAGCAACCAAGCGCGGAGATCGGCATAGAGGACACCATCCTCGTGGAAGGCTTCTTCGAGCCAATAGGGGGTGCAGTCGGCGGTCGCACTGAGCAGATCCTTGGCGATGTTCAGTGTGTAGCCGTTGTTGGCATCAAGGAGGAGCGGCGCGGTCGGGCCGATCGCCGCACGAACCGCCTGGATGACCGCGATGTCGCGCCGCAACCCCGCTTCGGTCGGCATGTGCCGCGCCCCGCGCCCGACCTTGAGCTTAAAGGCGCGATGACCGCGCGCCTCACCCTCGCGCGCCTCGGTGGCCAGCAACGCCGCCGCCTCGTCATGGTCGGCGAGATGCAGGTCGTCGATATAGAGCGACGTATCGTAGGTCGGCACGGTCAGCGCCGTTGGCACCGGTTGCTCGTTGATCAGCGCCGCGAGCGCATAGACCGGTTGCCCGGTGCGCTGCCCGGCCAGATCCCAGAGCGGATATTCGCAGGCGAGCCAGGGCGTGGCGATCCCCTGCGGGGTCAGCAGTTCATCGAGCGAATGTCCGAGCAGGCCGCGTAATTCCTCCGTCGAGGCCCGGCAACGACCGAAGCCGCGCGCGCCATCGGCGGTGGTGATCCGCACGATCGGCAGTCGGATCGTGGTGCCGTGCTCGCCGAGGCGAGCATTACTCCCGGCCTTGCGCGGGCGTTCCCCGGTCAGGATGCCGCCCTCGATGCGAACGATGCGCGCACTGGTCATCTCCCCTCCCTTCCTTATCCAGTATGACACTGGTGGTGCTATCGTAGCAGTCGCGCGCCCGTGTGGCGATCGGTGCACCGAAGCGGCGCGGTCCGGGCGGTTTCTTCACCACCCGGACCGCGCCGTTTCGACCGTATTGCGGCTGTAAGGGATCGCTTACGGCGTGAAGCCGTGGTTG